>Ga0307507_10003540_pt1 | contig 30004 bp, 22 predicted proteins | sample 7_EM_MG_FD_207223 | JGI IMG/M metagenome (GOLD analysis project Ga0307507, IMG submission 207223) | Populus trichocarpa ectomycorrhiza microbial communities from riparian zone in the Pacific Northwest, United States - 7_EM | ecosystem: Host-associated > Plants > Roots > Unclassified | place... | reverse complement strand
AAACAAAGGTATAGATGCGACAGGATATAACTAACAAAACAAGTAATGGAATCAAACAAATAAGGGATCGCTACTAATGTACTAAACCAGTAATACATAGTATAAAGCATAGGGTTTCCCAATTTGGTACAAGGAACAAAAGGTAGTAATAAGCGAACTAAGGAAAGTACTACCTAATAGGAAACTATAACAATAGGAAGGTACAAGGTTAAGGAATGATTCGTTACTGGGAAATCCTAATAGGTAATATCCAACGTCATGTTAAGGAGTAACAGCGATAATAGTAGATTCCGTTACACATGTATTTATTCCCATAGTAATCTTATATATTTATATTTTGTTTAGATATTACTATTACATTCTAATCATCATGATTGGATTAAGACCCGTAGGGGTGGGAGGGCTGCTAGTTTGTATTGTAACTGCAATACAATGTGTTGGCCCTGTTGGGTGCATCCCGTGCCCAAAGAATAGGTAAAGCTCAGTACCGGTAGAGCGTTAATGATCAACTTAGGTAATTCAGTGACCTCCTTTAGAACGTCTAAAGGGGATCTAAACCCGTCGCCTCTATTGACGGATAGCGTCTACATTTATATTGCTATAATACTTTATAATATCATACTTGCACTTACACTCTACGTCCTATTCCCCTAAACACTAAGTAGCGTGAACGAGCGGTACATGGCCCCTCCCCCAATCCCCTCAATAACTTTCCTAAAGCCTCCAGACCCTGCAGAGTAACCCAATGCTCCCTAGTAACCTACCCAAGGAAGATCCAGCGGGCAAGGTATCGCATGGAATGGCGCTCTTTGGTGTATGCGCGGCATTAGCCAACCACAAGGAGTTTTTATTTTTTATTTCCGCGGGTCGGCCCGCTTCCTGGATGATCTAGCGAGCGCTACTGCAGTGCCATGTGGGTTTACGCCAGCGCGTAGGGCAAGTTGTCTTTGCCTTATGGGGCATATATGGTTATTGTTGGAAGTAGAAGCCTTGATTTGAATGCTGGTGGATTGGGTGTCATTACATAGGGGTGTTTGGCATAATACTTCTCGATATCATAGGAAACCTTGTTTTGAGGACTTGAGATAAGGTTCTTATCCGTATTGTTTCTCGTCTGTTTAGAATCCTAGGGTAGGGAGGGGCACGGGGCGTTTTGAGATTCGGGGGCTATGGGGATGCACGTACGAGTGCTCAAGTATTTGTACTGTACTGTACAGTACTCTACGCGTCCTGCGGGGAAAAGATAGGGGTGAAACGCAGACTCCAGGATTTGCAAGGGGTTCGCTGTTGGCATATTAAGCACTACCTTTCCCCTTCTTCGACTCTTTCTTGGGTTTACAAGTCATCCGCTATTCTGTCCGCTTCAATCATTTTCCTTTTTATTTACCCCTATCGGGAGAAATAGGAAGCACTTCTTCCCGGCTATTAGAGAGAGATTATGTGAGGCTGGGGCGGTAATTTGGGATCTAGTACTGTACCGCGCTCTCCTTCTCCTCACTCATTCTCTCCTCAACCTCTCCGGCGGTTCATCCCCAGGACTCGATTAAACTTCAAAGTCTCCGGGGAGGGCTCCTATATGATAGCTGTGCTAATACTACACCTTAGAATCTCTCGGGTTTCCACCTTTTTCTTCTTCCTCGGTCTGAATTCTCCCCCACAAGTACGGGATCCGTTGGTTTGAGAATTGCACCTCACATCTGCGAGAAATCCTTTTATGTTCAGTGTTTCAGGCTTCCCCGCTGCCATAAAAAAACTCGCGCTAGGAGTCCCAGGGTTTCCCCCTTTGGATAAAGGTGAGAAGCTGCAGGGAAAGATTATCTTTTAGCCCCTAGTCAAGAAAAAAGAGGTGAAAAATACAAAGCCTTACTAGGACAGGCAACTCCAACCCCTGGCAAGATTCTCAACCGTTCAAGTTTTATGCAGCGTATTTGTTTTGCGGGGGAAACCTGCCGGCCTTTATCCCGTAAGGTCGGCAGAGATGCGAGACATGTTTCCATTGGGGATTTGGAAGTGCTTTCCGGATGTCTGGCTTTGTTGAGCCCTTCTGCCCTCTAGTTATGAAACGTGCTTTTCACCGTTGGGTCATCTCGCGAGTAAGCTTGATGGGATTTGCGATACCGGTATTTCTTCCACGCCCATTAATATCGATGCTAATGGGAACAATGTTGCAAGGAAGGGAAGGGGATTACGGAGGTACAGCGCCTAAGTTTTGTACGTTCCACAAGCGAGGTTTGCTACCCTTACCCCTTGTGGAACACACAAAACTGAGGAGCTGTATCATACCTTCGTAGAGTGAAAAGTTATCCTGGGAATTGGAACGCGCTTTTCAAGCCGGGGGTTGGTAAGAAAAAAATCTCCTTCTGAAAAATAAAAAAAAAGATACTAATGATATAATTATGAAGGTAGTGATAATAAGTGAGGGAACCGCAAAATGATAGCGAAAGCGAAAGGTAGTAGAACGAAAAACAACTAGTCTACAAGGCAAAGTAGACTCAATTATTCTGCTGACACACTAAAAGCGAGAAAAGGTAATCTTGACCTTCTTTTCGATCGTATATAGCATTTCCAGTGTTCTCCAGGATGGGAGGCATGCTGGGTTCAAGTTCACTGATAGAGCAGATCGGATTATAGTTTGTGCTGGAATCATTTGTAATTTACTCTTCTTTCCACTTCTGGGGAATCAGTATCTCCTCTATTTTCCTGCCAAGGCATCAAAGAGCTCCCCGGGTTTGATCACCGAAGACTTTCATTGCAACACGGGCTGCGAGCCCACAAGCAATGGAAAGCGGGAGTGTGAGTTTGACAGGGGAACAACTCGGTACTTGAGCAAATTGGGTGCTATTATTAACTTTATTCAGGGCATGGGCCTCTGAGCCTCCGCCTCACTTCTCTGTGCTATCCGCCCATTTCCCGAATCCTAGCAGTACCCTAGTTCAAACTGCTCTACGAGTAAATTATTGATTTTCACTCTTGGGGACGACAGGAGAGCAAGGGATAATCCCTTTAGAAAGGCTGACAACTAGTATAACTTAGCGGATAAATGATGACCTAACTTCGCCAAATTTTGATTTTCCGCCACATTTCCTTGCGAAATTCTCCACTTCCGGTATTCTGTTTTCGATGCTTGCTTCCAGAATTGGTCTCGATTTTCGAGAGATGTTTTAGACCTTGACGTTACACATGGGGGATCAAGATGTCTTGTTGGGAAATGGGATGCGAGCTCCCCGGACTTCCTATGTACTGTACAGTGAAGTACCTGGCCGCTATGGAGGCTGAATCTCAACCTTTGTATAAAGGGATATGCCCTCGTTCTCACCTTTCAAGGTTTCCCGGGGTTTTCCCCTATTTACTTCTTTCTTCCTCGCAGCGTCACGGATCAGTCGGAAGTAGTTCATTACATTCTTTGTGGTGCTGGGCCGCCGATTTTAACTATTTACTCTCTTCCTTTTCCACCTCGTTTTTTTGGGAATCCCTTCGCGAAGACAATTAGACGAGACAGGAGCAGAGCGCTATGGATCAATTTGGGCCACCGGGAGGGCCACCGGGAGGACCACCAGGAGGACCACCAGGAGGGCCACCAGGAGGGCCACCAGGAGGGCCAGGGGGGCCACCGGGAGGAATGGGAGGTGGTGATAATCATGGTGGTGTTATACTAGCTGTTGTTTACACGACAACCACCGTGATGTTTTCAACCTTATGTTTGAGGTTGTACGTCCGGTGGCGATATAGTGGGATTCGGTTTGATGATTGGTCACATATTGTTGCTTCTGTATGGCTGTATTGATTATTTCTCCTATTTTGTCGATTACTAGTTGGAGCTAACGATTCGGGGATAGTGCTTTGCCATAGCAACTGCGACGGTGGTGGCCTTGGGGGTCAAATATGGTGCCGGCAGACACAAGTTAGATATTGGCCCAATTGAGACTATACAGGGGCTTAAGGTGAGCGGCATAGATACCATTGTTTATTCTCAGCTAATGTTATTGCAAGTGGAACTGGATTTTAAACCTCATGTTCATCATCACGACATTTGTTGTCAAGTTAGCGATTTGCACGTCGCTTTTGTACCTCGCCCAGAGGAGTAGAGTATTCCGGCTTGCGATATATACATTGGCGGTTTTCATGACGACCTACAGCTTAATATTCTGGTTGCCGAGTATTCTCGAGTGCCGACCACAGAAGTTCATATATGACAAGAAGGATATGGAAGGTGGAGAGTGCTTACCAGTAAGCTTGATGAGAGGACTGGAAATAACCCACACTTTGACGAATAGCGGGGCCAATATTTTTTTAGTTGCGTTACTGGTGGCCATACATTGGGGAAGGATAATGGAGAAGAACTCTAAGTACGGCCTCGGGGCTGTGGTTGCCTTGGGGTTATTGTGAGTAGCAATCCTCAATGTTGAGGAAATAACTGAGCTGACGGGGTTGAACCTATAGTGCTACTGGGGCGAGTATTGGCCGGTCATCCTTCGTATTTCGGGACGCGAGAAGTAAAGATGCACTTTGTAAGGGGCTCACTGTTCTCACACAAGTTAGAATAGGTTAGCTAACACTAGGCAAAACTTGCAGACGATTCAACAAGCCTTTCTATATGCACAATGTTAGTTCTCCTCCATTCACCAAAATCCTGCGGCTTTCAGCTAACCTATTATAGTTTGGAGATAAACTTCGGGATCATCGCGTCATGCATAGGTTGTCTACGGCCTTTGCTGTGGGGTCACCACGTCTCTCTCACCAACATTGTTGTGGTAGACCCTCAGACTAGGCCATCTGGCGCGGGGGAAATTCCTTCACAACGGCTCCTGCCGATGAATCCGGTGAGATGGATACAGCGGGGGGGGATTAGCCGTCAGAAAGGACCTATATCTATTAACACCGGGGGAGAGATGCACCCGGCGTTTCAGACTATCATCCCTCCAGTGAAGGACATAGCGGCTATTAGAGGCGGCGACAGGGGGTTTGAGATTAGCTCGTAGGCTGATATGAGATATGAGGCTTTTTCTTTTGTTGAAAACGGATTCCACGAGATCATTAGTTAGGGTTGGCATTGCCTTTCTTTCTTTCTCTCTTTCTTTTCTTTTGATCATGTTCTTACCTTCCATACTTTCCCCTTTGGGATGGGCTGTTTTTATGGGAGGGATTGGTAAAGCGGGGAGACATTCCTTGGTGGAATCCGCCTCGTGCAATCTTTGTATCTCAATGTACTGTGATTGGTTTTTTGGGTTTTCTCGGATGTCCTCGCACAGCGCCTGCCTGAGAATTCTGGGCATCATCACTTGAAAATTTACAAAGTATTCAGATACTTTGACACCGAGAGATCCCAACTTACCGCGCGGTGAACTGGGAACTTCGTTAAACTCGCGGTGGGGGCTAACTTATGTCGGCTCGGGGGTCATGTCGGGAATCCAGACACGCAGAGGAAGTATACTTCAGTACTCGGCACAGACTCGAATATCCGAGTGGCGTCAGATGTTAATTCTTGTTCCTACACACACTGCGTATGCCTCTTCCCGACATTCCACACCAACCGACATAGCCCCCGCCGCGAGTATAGCTAATTTTCGTCACCCTTCTCTAAAACTAACGGTGGAGACAGAAGTATATATGCAGCCCAATGAAATCCTCCAAATCCTGCCATCGGCCACCATATATGTTTGTTTTCCTCAATGCATGTCCCATACTCCCCTGCGTACTGCAGTGATAATGAAGGAAAGATATGTCTATCAAAAGCTCGGCTTTCCATAGCCTCCATATAGTCCGTTTGACTCTACCATGCTCAACGGGGCGGATCACAGCCTCCAAAGGGTATGGCGGCACGGGGCACTACCGACTCTTTTGCCTGAACGATGGAAATGCGGCTAGCGCATACCCATACCCACAACAGCGGAGAACCCGAGACCATACACTCAGATATATGAAGGTATGTGAAAATGATGAGCTTAGATCCAGGTAGTGATAATTCAGTGTTCGCAAGCAGCCTCGGCTTTTTTGGCAGCAGGCCGGGCAGACCGCAGATATCGGCAAGCTTTCGAGTGATAAGATGTGATTGCGGCTGTAAAAGGAAATGAAATGAAACGCCAAGCACAAAGACTGCGATCGCTAACCTGCAACCGCGAAGAACCTCTTCTCATCCAACCTAGCCTCATGTTTGCACACTCTCGTTCAACAAATGAACTAACTAATCAGCGGTAAAGATAGCAGTATATATTAATCACGCGTCGTTCACATATCCTTCCCGCGATCACTCTAACTTACACCTTTCTTCTCTTTCATAGTACATGTCCCCCTTTCCATTTCACTACCTCCGGAGCTAACAAAGGAAAGACAATGGTCATAGAAAACTCGCACGATTCATGGCCTCCGTTGACCCGACTCTTTCAAGATCCCAATTGTATCGCGTCCTGCGGTTCTGTCTTCCTTCTCACACTTCTGTTCTCCCTGCAGCACCTCTGTTCTCCCTGCAGCACCTCTGTTCTCCCCCGGCGCTTCGATTTTCCTCTAGTAGCTACAGTCACCGCGCTATCCCGGATCGCGCTGAACCGTACACCCCGCTAGCTTGACAAAACCTCTGACAGCTCCGGTACTCATAAAATTTCGCTCATTGAATTGGAAAAGGGGGGCTTCGGATTCGTATGATATCCTGTGGAACGACCCCCTGGCCCCTATAGAAAGTTCATCTGCTGAGCTGGATTCCTCGATAACTTCCAGAAAAGAAAAAAAATACTAACAGGGAAAAGAACCTAGGGCCAGAAATCCGGGCTGCGAAAAAAAGATAAAGGAATTCAAGCAGGTGTGTGATGAGAAACTGTACTAGATGATAGGAAGGATGATACAGAGCGGGAAGGGAGCCTAGTCTGTAAATAGTATACTACAGATAATATAGTAGACTACTTATATTGTAGATAATTTTAGTTATTAGTATTTAAGAAGTTACCTTTTGTTTATTAGATTCCAATAATGCCTACAACAAAGTCCAGACATTCTTTATTTTCTCAAAATAGAGCTCTCCGAGCTTCACTGTTATTCAGGATGCCCCGTTGTCTCAGATCAAATCCATGAAAAATGGCCACCCAGGATAGCGAGGTGCGACTGTACTTCCGTTTTCCTCCCCCTGGAGGGGTTGTTATACAAATGGCTATAGCTGAATGGTGAACAGCGAAACAGCGAAACAGCGAAAAGGCGGGACAGCGGCTATGAAACGCCATGAATTCATCAGGGGAACATGCAAAACAAACGGCTTCTTTGGTCGAGAACGGCGGGGTTGAAGGAATAGTTTGCTACCAAAGCTTAGCAGTCAAAGGGACGTGCACACACTATCACTCGACTAGTCCACTAGTCTGACCAATCCCAGTCCAGTCAGGCCTCACAATCATGACCGCCTGGTAAGTCTAATTTCCACTTATGTTTAAACTGCGGCGGGTTAGTGCTCTTCGCCCTCCTCCTAGCTTAGCTGCCTTAGTTTCACTTTAGTTCGCTTTAGCTCCAATCCAAATTTTGCCAGATTGTACGGTACAACTTGTAAAAGTCAGTAATGTAGGGCGCGCTGCGGGGCAAAAGGAAAGGAAGTTTCGAATAGGTAATTAACTCAGAGCCAATCCCGCCGCTCCACAAATTGTAAGAGCTGGCCCAGGAGAGCCTACTCTAGAAGAAAAAGGAAGGAGATATCTCATTGGTGGCATTTGGTGCCTCGCCCTCCATCCATCTCATGGTGCTAGAGCTGGTGGAAGCTATTCTTGGAACGCTCGCTAGAGAACCAAAGGGGAGGGGGTCTCCAATAGGCAATTCATCATATGCTTGCCTCACGACCTGAAAACTTGTAAATGACAGCCCCAGGGCGCCTGCTCTAGAGCGAAAGGGAAGTAGATTTCACATTAGCGACTCGTTCTCCATCCATCCTACCAGCCGACAACGCGTAGCAGCTCTCCTCAAGGGCCAGCAGTAAAACCAAAGGGGCTGGGGCCCTGAATAGGCGATTCGCCCTCCGCTGCTCTTGCCACCCCGCAATTTGTAAAAGCTGGCCCTGGAGCGTCCGCTCTAGAACAAGAAGGAAGGGGATTTCGCATTGGCGACTCACCAGCTATCCACCTCACAACCTCATAACTTGTTGCAACTCTCCTCGAGCACCTAGCGTAGAACCCAGACGGCGGAGGCCTAGAATAGATATGTGAAATTTGGATTCACTAAAACTTTAGCCATCTATTGGCATTTCCTGCGTTAGTTGATTGGGGGGCGAGGGTGCAAATCGGCATTTCAGGGGCTATGGATTTCCGTCGTTCTGGTGCATTTTTAACGGCGCTCGGGTATACTAACGGTGAATTTTACCTAAGAACTATATCTGGGAATGTGGCAGGTTTTTTTTTTGCTAGCGCGTGGTCGTGAAACGGCGCCGCGTTGCTGCTAAATGCAAGCGCTGTAGAAATCCTTTCGATTCGCCATCTCCGTCAGGTCACCTACCTCGGGATTCGGTAACAAAGGCGCTGAGCAGGGTTCTTGGATCAGCGCTTTCCTCACGGGATATCCTATGAGCCCTGCAGCGGTGCTCTGCTATTCTCTCCACCCTACAACTTGTAAAAGCTGGTCCTGGAGCGCCCGCTCCTGAACAAAAGGGAAGGAGATTTCGCATTGGCGACTCATCCTCTATCCATCTCACCACCCCACAACTTGTAGCCCTCCTCGAGCACCCACCCTAGGACTAAAGCGATAGAGGTCCAGAATAGGCGATTCGTCCTCCGCTACTCTCCCCCTCCCACAACTTGTACAAGTTGGCCCTGGAGCGTCCGCTCCTGAACAAAAGGGAAAGAGATTTCGCACTAATGACTCGCCCTACCCCACCCTACAACTAGCCAAATTAACCCTCAAGAATCTGTTGCGCACAAAAGAAAATGAGATTCTGCATTAGCAACTCATCTCCCCGACATATCAATATTCCCAGGGCTTTTGCCAACCTATACGTACCTCAGCCCACACCGAATACTACTGTAAAAACCCGCGTCGTTCACTATCCCAGCAGGTGGCTGTATCTCCGGAATCACAACCAAAGGGTCTTGAAAAGGGTTCGAGCTTTCCTGTGAGGGACAAGATCAGCCTTCAGGACGTGTTGGATCTCATTAACTGACATACGCAATCCTGTCAACTTGTCAAACTAAACCTATCCTAGGCTGACAGTGATACCAAATCAAAAGGGTTTTTGGGGGTAAACTCGTATCGGGGGACTATCAGTTTGGGGGGTATGTCGAGAAGAGACATACACAGTGTGCAGAAACTAGAATTAGCATTTAGCGCCGCTCTGAGTAGACATAATGGGTGAAATGAAAGGAGAAAAGGCCTCAAAGACATGCCCCCCTCAGGCCGACATACTCCCCGGCGAATCCAATATTAACCAACACAAACCATCTCTTACCGCCCGCTCCATAAGCCATAGCCCCTCTCCTTTACTCTCAGGCATACTGGAGATAGCAGATGATGCCTGTTGGTGCGGTTATAATATTTGCCGTTGGTCAAGGAAAGGTCTGTTGCCGGCAATCGCAGTCTATGGTAGACGTTTCGCGTACGGTTTTAATGCAGTGGCATAAGATAGAGTAAGAACGTACTAAAGAAGAGAGAAAGCAAATTAATTCCTCCGAGTCCTGTTCACGTTGGTTGACCCGCTCTCACAGAGGCGCGTTGGTTTTCCGGCCCACGGTGCTGGCGTTGTGCTCTTGTAGCCCTCCCCTGCCCATCTTGACTTCAGTGGCGCGCGAAGGCAAAGGAGCTCCGCGAAAGCCTGCTGCCGCGGCGCACTGCAATTAAGCTAGCATGCCGCTCCAAAATATTTAGAAGCCAAAGGCGGCCTCGGTTTCCTATGTCTGTTGGTCACTAAATAACACTCCATTAGCTTAATTGATTGGCTCTCATTGCTTACATAATAATATTTTGCGGTGTAAACCCGCGTTGGGGGCTGTCGGCTCGGGGGGCATGTCGGGGAAGAGGCATGCACTCGTCCGCCGTTCAGCCACCGCCGCGCACTGTGCCGCCGCCACCAAAAAAAGTCTGCCCCCGACCTTTACCTAACGCCGGGAGCGCTTCGCTTATGGCAATAGGCGGCGTCCTAGTATAATACTCGAGTACCGGTATGGGTGAAGGTCGGGAACAGACTTTTTTGGCGGGTAGACTTCTAATGTAAGGCCATAGTAGGCGTATGCTGCATCTGGGCAGTTAAATAATCTAGAAGCCCCCCAGTGCAGTCTCAAGATCAAATTACACTTCCGAGCTGTTTATTCTGTCTAATCAGTTGAGTTTGAGCAAAAAAATTGTCCACAGGGATAGAACAATATGTATCAAATATGGATAGGAAGACCAGAAGTGCGAGCATCAAGGTCATCAAGATGGGATATAGGGATTGTATAAAGACTAGGGTTGAGTGCGAGGGAGGGGAGATGTTGGAGCTCGTGGTCGGCTATGTCGGAGCTGAACCCTGTGCGGTGGATAAAATGTTTCGTAAACCTGAGTGAGAGTGGAGCCCTTACTAATATATAGAAGGATTTGGACGGGTATGCGGGGGTCTGCAGGGGGCTCAACTAGTTTAGAATGGTAGACTCGAGTATTTGAGAGGGAGATATACCGGGAGGTGGTGAAGGTGGTTGGACGGAGGAGGGAACTCCGGAAAAATTGAAGATTTGAAAGGTTCCTATGGCACGGTAGTGTTTATCTCTGGTAAAATATGAAAGAAAAAAAAAAGAAAGAAAAAAAGTTGGTTTGTTGTTGTATCGGCCACGAGTTACGAGAGCGCTGATCAGATAGGATGCTGTGAGGTGTCCTGAAGTTGCAAGGAACTAGTGGGTGGAGCTCAGGGGTTGTGAGAAGCCATCAGGACACATGAAACCGGATAAGTAGTAGAGAGGATAGAGCGTTAGTACGGCGGTCAATTGGGCACGCGAAAGAGAGGGAAGTGGCTTTAGGGAAGATGAGAATAAGAGAGAAGGGAATGTGGGTAGGAGTCGCACTGGAATGAAGAAGATTAATGAGGTTTTTAGAAGGTAAAAAAGATGAGTTGTACTAGTACAGTCGTGTTCTAAAAGTTCTGGCACTCCTCTTGATACTGTGACAAAATTTTATAGCTGAGGTAATAGCCTTCTTATGTTACAGTATCAGCCTAGGTGCCAGAAATTTTACAACGAGACTGTAAAGTAGGTGTTGAGTAAAAAGAGAATTTAGGAAAAACAGAAGGTAACTTGGTACTGTGGGGCGAGAAATGGGCTGAACGTACTGTACTAGTACGGTATGATACATACTAGTACAAGGGACAGGCAATAAGAAGTGGTACTTGTGCGGTGCCGGGGTGGAGCGAGTTGACTTTGGGCATAATTCTGAAACGCTGCAGCGAACTGCCCTCTCATAAAAAATATGCTGTGATGGTGAAGCACCTCTTAAACTACATCCTTTACCATAGATACCCTGCTGAGTCATACAAAATCTCTGACACCCTACCGGTAAAATCGTCATAGAATTTCAACAGCGAAACCAGAAAATGCGATGCTCAGAATTTGTTTCATATTGAGGCGGGTTACCAGCGGGTTCCTATACGGTACTGAGCTGGACGCTGTTATACTCGGGAAATTATACCAAAAGTGGAAAGAAATAGGGGCCGGAAATCCAAACTTTTATTGCCTTTGGGCAGTATCCTGACTTGGAGTTTGCGAGGGGAACGAGGGCCATGTTCCGCGCGTGTCTACGGAGGTATCATACAGCGCCTAAGTTTTGTATATTCCACAAGCCAGGTTGGCTGCCCTTACCCCCTGTGTAACATACAAAACTTAGGAGCTATGATACTCGTACCGTTGTCCCGGATTCTGGGTTGCCCTGGGTGGAGTCCATGAGTTACACCCTATCAACTTCGCCTATCTAAGCCAATCTGGGCCCCTAGCGTAACGCCAAGAGAAAGTAAATTCCGCAGGTTACCTTTTCGGAGCCGATAATAATAGCATATTCGATGACGTTCCTTATCGTATCCATCGGGTATTTTCAATGCAAGCGCTTCCGCCCCCCCGTGGTTTTCCCCCCGAGAATGTGTACCCCGAGCGACATGAAGCATACGATACCGTATTTGACAACCGAAAGGGTACGCGATATGACTCTAAGGTCAAACAAACCTTATCTTTATTGAATCGGGCTTGAAGAACTGGGTTGGAGAATGCGAGAGAGTTATTACCGGTACGGGACTCGTGTCTTTGCGCCAAGATTGGGCGCCCGTTTTGGAATACCCTCTGCAGACCTATGTGGACCGGTATGGCCCTGTTCATCGCAATCTTTTAAACAGCACGAAACACTATGCTTTTTATAGGTTCGTGACGGCTATTCCAAGACGGGGTAGTAGTGGGCACGGAGTTTTGTCGTCACCATTACTCGTGTACCGGTATTGTAGTGGTACCTGGTATTTTATTGGGTTACACTGTATGACTGTCGTCCAGAGTGTTTGTGGGAGAAAGGTCACCGGAAAAGTATAAAAGGATGGCTTTCCAGCCCCTAAGACGACAACGAGGCCCTTCTCAGAAAGAAGGAGGACAACACGAACAGGAAGAGGACGTTAATTGATTGCCTTTTCTTCTTTCGTACTTGTTGTTCATTCTGCTGGGTAAACATTGAGAATTTGTGAGAATACATCCTCGTTGTGGGCGTTTGACTGTGAGCAAACTGGAATTCTGATCTGGTACGAAGGCCTCGATTGGCTAACTTTCTTGTTGGTAGTTGCTGGTGAGTGAAGCTTGCCTAGAATATCTACTCTCTCCTTATACTATATATTGTTCCCTTACGGGGGTGGCAGAATAGCAGTTGTTTGGTTGGGGGTGGTTAGATGGGGTGGGTAGGTGACTAATTCCCTGGGTTACACAGCGATCACCTGGACCGAAAGGAGGCCGCATGCAGGGGCCGTAACGATATAGGAGGAGAAAGCGACACGAATCTAAACACGGTTCACGTCATATCTAGCTAGACACCGCTCTCCTAGCTTGCGTGGGATCAGCATTAGGTCATGAGGATACTCCTGGAGCGGAACGACGGCAAACAAGACCTAGCTAACAGGAATGGCTCAATGTCACTATCCTGGGCTGCCCGGTGCGGGAATGAGGGGATCGTGGGGATACTACTTGAACAGAACCACGCCAACCCGAACAGGGCTGGCGGAGATGGCCGAACACCACTCTCCTGGGCTGCTGAGTGTGGGCACCAGGGGGTCGTGAGAATGCTGCTGGAACGGAAGGACATCAATCTCGACACAGCCGACGAAGATAGCCAAACACCGCTCTCCTGGGCTGCGTCGAATGGGCATGAGGAGATCGTGAGGATACTACTCGAACAGAAATACGTTAATCCCAACCCGGTGGACAGGTATGGTAAGACACCACTCTGGCGGGCCGCGTGCAGGGGGCATGAGGGTATCGTGAGAATACTGCTGGAACGGAGCGAGGTCAATCCCAACACAGTTAACGAAGATGGCCAAACAGCGCTTATGTGGGCTGTGCGGCATAGGCAGGAGGGGACTGTGAGGATGCTTCTGGGGCGGAATCGGGTCAATCCCGATACAGTAGACAGATATGGCCAAACAGCGCTCACATGGGCTGTGCGGCATAGGCAGGAGGGGATCGTGAGAATACTGCTGGACCGAAATGACGTCGATCCTCACACACCTGGCAAAGATGGCCGAACACCGACCTCCTGGGCAGCCGAGCGTGGGTGCCAGGAAATCATGAGAATGCTGCTGGAACGGAACGACCTTAATCCTGGCACACCTGACGAATATGGCCGAACACCGCTCTCTTGGGCTGCCGGATGTGGGCACGAGGAAGTCGTCAGAATGCTGCTGGAACAAGACGACGTCGTCACTCCTGACACACCTGACGGACACGGCCAAACACCGCTCTCCTGGGGTGCCTGGAATGGGCACGAGGAAGTCGTCAGAATGCTGCTGGAACGAAACGACGTCAGTCCTGACACAGCTGACGAAGGTGGCCGAACACCGCTCGCTTTGGCTGCTATGTGTGGGCATGAGAAGGTCATAAAGATACTACTTGAACGGAAGGATGTCAACCCTGACGCACCTAACAGATGGGGCCGAACGCCGATCTCCTGGGGTGCCTCGCATGGGCACGAGGAAGTCGTGAGAATGCTGCTGGATCGAAGCGACGTCAACCCTGACACAGCTGACAAAGGTGGCCGAACATCGCTCTCCTGGGCTGCCGGGTGTGGGCAGCAGGGGATCATGAGAATGCTGCTGGAACGGAATGAGGTCAATCCTGGCACACCTGACAAATATGGCCGAACTCCGCTCTCCTGGGCTGCGTCGAATGGGCATGATGAGGTCGTCAAGACACTACTAGAACGGAATGACGTCAATCCCGACCCAGTTGATAAGTTTGGCAAAACACCACTCTGGGGGGCTGCGTGTAATGGGCATGAGGGTATCGTGGGAATACTGCTGGAACGGAAGGACGTCAATCCCAACCCAGTTAACAAAGATGGCCAAACGGCACTCTTGTGGGCTGTGCGGCATAGGCAGGAGGGGACTGTGAGGATGCTTTTGGGGCGGAATCGGGTCAATCCCGATACAGTAGACAGATATGGCCAAACAGCGCTCACGTGGGCTGTGCGGCATAGGCAGGAGGGGATCGTGAGAATGCTGTTGGATCGAAGCGACGTCAATCCCAACAGGCCTGGAAGCCATGGCAAAACACCGCTCTGGGAAGCTGTGTGGGAAGCGGATGAGAGAGTCGTGGGGGTGCTGCTGGAACGGGATGATGTTAACCCCAATATTGCTGACAACGATGGTCGAACGCCGATCTCGTGGGCAGCCAATTGTGGGTACCGGGGAATCATGAGAATGCTGCTGGGGCGGAGCGACGTTAATCCTGACACAGCTGGCAAATGTGGCCGAACACCGCTCTCCTGGGGTGCCTGGCGTGGGCACGAGGAAGTCGTCAGAATGCTGCTGGAACGAAACGACGCCAGTCCTGACACAGCTGACGAAGGTGGCCGAACACCACTCTCCCTGGCTGCTAAGTGTGGGCATGAGAAGGTCATAAAGATACTACTTGAACGGAAGGATGTCAACCCTAACACAGCTGACCAAGGTGGCCGAACACCGCTCTCTTTGGCTGCTAAGCGTGGGCATGAGAAGGTCGTAAAGATACTACTTGAACGGAAGGACGTCAACCCTGACGCAGCTGACGAAGATGGCCGAGCGCCGCTCTCCTGGGCTGCCGGGCGTGGGCATGAGGGCATCGTGAAGATACTACTGGAACGGGACGGCGTCAATCCCAACAAGGTTGACAACCATGGCCAAATGCCGGCCTCGTTGGCTACCCAGAATGGGCATATCACAATTGCCAAGTTGCTACAGGACCGGCAGTTCGTGTTCGTTGATCTGCCGCGAGCCTACAACTAACAGAGCTCTTCTCGTCCCAACCTCCCGAAGCGTCTCAACTCCTGTTCCGGCGGGCCCCCAAGTTCCGACACCCAATAATAAAACCCAGATCTTCTCCCTCAAGTTACTTGACGTACTCCTCTCCATAAGGGAAACCACTGGGCAAAACAAAGATGCATCTTCGCTACAGTTTGTTCTCTACACGTTTACCGACAAGCCGCCGCAAATTCCAAGCTCTGGGATTCAATCATTCAGCTGGGATCTCTCGTTATATCTTTGGTCCCTCCTAACTACCTTATCTCCTCCGCACTCCTTTCTTTTTTTGATTATTTGTATATTTAACTAATTTTGCATCCATCCATAGTAGATGAGTGCTTTTCTCTTCCTCCTCTCTTCATCCATACACCCTCTTGGTCTGCTTTCTCTGCATGCCCATTAGATTGGGTTGTTTCGTGTCTGTCCATGGCTCTGTATGTACTCATATCATCGTGTTATTCAGACAGCACCCTCGTTATATCCATAGGGGGTGGGTGGAAGCCTCATAGATAGACACCATCTCGATATAGACGCATTCGATACATCAGAGAGTAGGCGCACAGCGGGATTCAGCACGAAGACTTTATGGTGACTGGTTTTCGGAGCTGTGTGGACTTTTTCTCGTTCTTCTCACCGATTTTCTCCTCTCGTTGTGCCGCCCGCCCTTCCCCACCCACTTATTGATTACTTTATGAGATAGCTCCTTCTCCTTCCTGATACCGCATAGCCTAGTGAAACTCGTTTTCTCACTAAGAGGCCAGAATAAAGTGTGGGTTAGGACATTCGCAAAGCAGCCCTTATTAGTTTCTTTTTAAATAAATGACAGAAGCAGTGTTCTCAGCCGTCCGGGGCCCCCGTAGGGCCCGGCGTGGGGACTGCCAAGAGCCCGGGACCGGACGGGACGGCAAAACGTAGTCCGTCCTCGTCCTTGAATTTCCAGGACGGCCGTCATTAGGAAGGACGACAAGCCCCACGATCTGAGACATATTCCGGTAGGGGACGGCAGGGGACGGCGGGGGACGGCGGAAAAGAGCGGAAAACAACGGAAAAGAGCGGAAGACGGCGGGGGACGGCGGGGGACGGCATGGGACGGCCGGGGACGGTGGGGGACGGTAGGGGACGGTGGAGCACGGTCCTTCACTCGGACGCGCGGGGCAAGTTCCGGGAAAGACCGGACGGGACGACAGAACGCCGTCCGTCCTCGTCTTTGATTCTTACTTGTCGGGCAACTTTAGAAAATGACCGGACGGGGCGACAAACTGCCGTCCGTCCTCGTCCTGGCTCAGGACGGACGGACTGCCCCGTTGAGAACACTGGCTAAGTTGGGGTTGACTTCCTTGCGTCCCAGGAGTAGCTTTACTATCCCCTCATTCCCATTCCAAGCCGCCTCGAAAAGTGGCGTTCGGCCGCCCTCATCAGATGAGTTGGAATTGACTTCCTTGCATTCAAGGAGTAGCTTCACTATACCCTCATGCCCATTCCAAACCGCCCATGATAGTGGTGTCTGGCCTAGTCTTGTGCACGAGCCGAGCGGACTCGAGCCCTTCGAGCCCGGGGGTGCCACGAGCCGACTCGACTCTAGACTCGAGCCTCTTGGCGGTTTCTTGGCGGCTCGAGCCGGCTCGGGAACAACACTACTCTGGCCGTGCCCAGTAGATGAATCGGGATTGACTTCTTTGCGTTGAAGGAGTAGCTTCACTACACCCTCATGCCCATTACCTGCCGCTTCCCATAGTGGTGTCTTATTATTCTCACCAGGCAGGTCAGGGTTGACTTCTCCGCGTTCAAGGAGTAGCTTCACTATACCCTCATGTCCACTCTTAGCCTCCTCCGACAGTGGTGTTCCGCGCCAGTTTTCGCACAAGTTGGGATTAACATCCCTGCGTTCAAGGAGTAGTTTCACAATATCCTGTTACCCATTTCTAGCCGCCGCCCATAGTAGCGCTTGACCGTAGTTACTAGATGAATTGGGATTGGCGTCCTTGCGTTCGAGGAGTAGCTTTACTATGCCCTCATACCCACTACCAGCAGCGCACGGTAGTAGTGCTTCGCCAAATTTGTTAAGTGAATTGAGATCAATTGACTTCCTTACATTCGAGGAATAGCTTTACTATACCCAAGCGGTTCCTCCTAGCCGCCCAATACAGTGGAGTTTCGCCCCAATTTATCAAGTAAGTCGGGATTGACTCCCTCACATTCGAGGAGCAGCCTCACTACATCCTCGCACCCGCTCGTAACCGCCCCCCATAGCGGTGTTCGACCATTTTTATCAGGTGAATTAGGATTGACTTCACTATGCTCGAGGAGCAACTTCACTACACCCTCGTGCCCATTCCAAGCTGCCAACGATAGTGGCGTTCGGCCGTCGTTGTCGGGTGAATCGGGACTAACTTCCCTACGCTCGAGGAGTAGCTTCACTATACCCTCGTGCCCATCCTCTGCTCCTATAAAGAGAGCTGTTTTGCCTGTCCACTCTGCGATGTTGGGATCCGCATCCCCTAATTCCAGAAGCCCCTCACAAATTTCTACGTTGTTGTTTCTAGCAGCCCACATGAGTGGTGTATACCCCCAGGGATCCTGTTCATTCACTTCTCAATGCCCCGAATTAACCATAGAGGTAGCAATTTCTGCGAGGCCAAATAATGCGATAGCGTGCAACCCAGTAAAAAACCTTTCGCCGAATTCCCAATCGCCATAGCTCTCTAAGAACTCCTCCTCCTACTCTTGCTCCCTCCGAAGTATATCCATGGATATATGGCAATGGTACTGGTCAAGAAACTGGAGCACAAGTGATTTTGTACGTTCTGTTAATTCCTTTCTGGCATGGACTCCCCAGTAACACGCGGCATATTTGAGAAAGGGCGCCTCCCTGAGCGGAGTAGTCTCCAGAAGGTAGGATGGCAGGTCCTTAATGCTCTCAAAGTTGAGGTATGTAAGACAAACCTCTGCCATTTTCGAGTGAGCGCTACGAAAATGACTCGGATGCTCGCCGAGATACTCATGATATCTGCACATACATGTCCGAAATCTTTTTCGGAATGGTTCTAAGGATTTCCTCTCTTAAATCTGGGCTCATTACCCGGGGCTGTGTATCATTGCTCAACCTCATGGTGAGATAATTCTGGATATCTTCCTCAGTTGGTTTTATTGGGACCTTCATGCTTGTAAAATAAAGCTCCATCTCCTCTTCAATGTGTGGCCGGCCGGTCAAGAATAGCCGAGTGCCAGGCGATTCTTGAATAACCTGCACTAATGATTTAAAAAACTCCGGTCGATGCGCTTGGGGAAACTCGCCCAACCCGCCAACGCAGATATAACTCCGTTTAAGGATTCCGAGAGTTGAAATTAGCAGCTTGACTATTGCACCAGTTTCGAGCTCTCGGCCGTCAAGCTGACTTTTGGACCCCTGAAATGCCGCCTCGATTTCTTGCGGAATACGTTCCAAGCCACTTGCTACTTGTTTGAGGATCGCTCCTAACATGTGGGCCGTGGACTGCTCATTGTGCGCATGGAAGTCGCAGTACAGGCATGCGACGGCGACCCGTTTCCCTCCACTCTGACGGCACAGTGTTTCGATAACTAAAGAACTACACCAAAAAAACACCGCTATTTAGTCACCTATATTTGCCCAAGGGAATGTCAGCTCATACCTGAGGTGTGTTTTCCCGACCCCGGGATCCCCGTAGCAAAATAAGACAGGGTTAACCACCCCGTTCCCACCGGTATTCCAATTGATAAACTCGTCTGTTCGCAAAACCCAATCGCCTACCCCCTCCACCTGAGATCTTCTAACATCCCGATGTCTTAGCCGAGGGGCTAATGGAGATAACCATTCGAGAATGCAGCGCCTCTCATCCGTTACTGTTACGTCACAATTGCTCCAGGTGTTGTTATAACTGCCGTTCACATTACCACAGTTGCTATTTCCCCAAGGGTTTGGCTGTGGAGATGTGAAGAGGCCTGTATTGCTCATTATGTTGACGAAAGAGAGGAAAGGTGGAGGGGGCTGTGGGCGATGAGGTGATGAAATTTGCTTTGGTTGAGGGAAGGTGTGGGTTATACCAGAATCTAGGGGTGTAGGCACCCTCCGATTATTTCCGCGACAAAGAAAGCTCGGCAGAGACTCAAAAAGAACGTTTAATAGTGGTACGATATATAAATTTTATGTGCGGTACTATCCGAGGCCCCCGGAATCAATTACTGCTCGAGTACTAGTAGAGTCACACGCGGCAGGCTGCAATTTCACCTGCCACTACCCTGGCACACTAGCGCAGTATTAGAGGTGCTCTTCTGGAAGCAACAGCCCCCCCTATAAAAGTAGCGCAGAGTGGCCATTTTGCACCTGAGACATTGAATTTTAACATCTTCTGGCGTGCGATAAGCAACCCAGTGCTTCTTTGGGCCTGGCTTCTGACTCTTGATTGCTGTAGTCTCTCTATAATTTATCCCGATATAGATCCCACTCGCTTTCCTCAAAGCAGCAAATCTTTATGGCCCCAAGCTCTCAAAATGGCCTAAAAGTGCCATTTTATACATATAAAATTGCCATGACAATGAGGATTATCAACTTTGGAGGCGGGCAATTGAATGCCCAATGTAAATTAGGTGATAAGTTTGGGCGCATGTGAAACTAATTCAGTGGGTCATGTGCATATTCCGACTGATTCCGCTTGGGAGGTGTTGGCAGGCGTGGCTGTTCTAGGCCGCTCGGGTAAGGGGATACGAGGACTTGCGCGTGCAGGGGAGTGACTCAAAGATATCCGTCAGATCGGGAGAACCCCTTTTAAATACCATGCATTCTTGTGCATACCTTTACGATACCATCCTCGGCCGAGACATATCCACGGGTGTCGAGCAAACCCTTAGAATACCATGCGCTTGACGGTCAACCTTTTCGGATACCATCGACTGAGAAATTTACCATCAAAAAAGTGAAACCTTTGTATAGAATCGTCACACTCTTCGGCCATCATAAAATGGTGAAGAAAATTTTTAAAAAATAAAATGGAAAAAGACAAATAAATGCAGTCAATTGTTATATATTTATATATTTTTTCCCACTCACAGAAAGGCTTTCTGTGCGCTGGTCTGCTGACTTAAAAGTGGTATGTTTTGAGTGGTCTCTTATGCCAAGAATCCTTTTAAAAAACACCTAAAAAAAAATTCAGGTAACTTTTAGAAAAATACTAGCAGGGCTCAAGTAATTCTTCACCTCTTGTGCCATTTTTTTTCAATATCCTTGCATTGTTTGAGGGATAAAAATATGTGCCAAAGTGGGTAAATATTTTGTTGCTTGTTGTAATCTGGGTTTTTTTTTTTTACAAAAGTTTCACATTTCGATGATATTTTCCTGCTGGTATCCGAAAGGGTTGACCGCCAAGCGCGTGGTATTCTAAAGGTTTTCTCACGGGTGTCATAACTATGTGACCGTGAGCGCGGTAGCCAGCGTTGCAACCCAGGTACCTCACATTAACACAGTACTGTACAGTACACCGGAGGACAAAAGTGCATGAGTTTTTCCGCAGCGCAACCATCGAAAAAAAAGAATCTTCGCATCCGAAATAAAGCACACAAAGCACGGATAACCACCACCATGCCTCTATGAACCCCTTACATAGTGTCTCTGCATGCTTAAGTCAATTCTCTCTTAGAGCTAGCAATTTCTTCTGGTAAAAATAAGAGTCGGGCTAGAGTGTAGAGCAAAAGGCCCACCACATACATATCAGTTGATGGGTCTGTCGGGTAACCTAACTTGCTCTCTGGGGCAGACTTGCTTTGCGGTGCGCCCATTTCCACAATTCCTCGGCCTAGAGGAGTGTGTTTTTACAAGGTAATGCAAGGCCTCTCCAGCCTTATCAGTATTATTTCTTTAGAATGTGCTGGTATGCTGTGTTGCTGGCACTACGTTGGATTTTGGCCTTGCCGGTATTGGGGTGATCTTTTTTTTGACGATGGTTGCGTTGTACGAAAACTCATGCACTTTTGTCCTCCGAGTATATCTGAAATGAGAACAATATTGATAAAAATAAAAAAATAAAAATCAATGCTATGAAAAGGTTTCCCCCACCTGTTTCCCCCCCTTCTTGTCTCTTCTTCACTCCTTTCCTTCCTTCCTATTCTTAACTTTTCCTCAAGGCTTTCCCTTCCACCAACTCATCTCAATCAATCATGGCCTCTATCTCCGCTTAACACATTTTCTGGGTCTCCACTTGAGCCGCTCCACTCTGTTGGATAAAACCCTCATCGCCGATCATCACCTCCGCATTGATTATTTTCAACAGATGGCGAGAAATCGACGGAACCACAGCTCAAAGCCAGTCGACTGAGTTGGTCTACTAAATCAATGGAGAACGGAACTGTTATCCAACCTCTTTTGGGGCGGTCTCGTGGAAGGTTTTTCAACTGTGTTAAACATTGGTTAGGGCAAAGGGCAGAGCAGACCATAAGACTCATCTCTGTTGGAAATTGTGGTTGTGTGTTGTCAATTTGTTTGCTTCTATCTGCGCCATGTTCTTTTTCTGACGCCTTTCTTTCCTTACCTTGTTTTTCCTTTTCCTTCTCCTTCCTCCTGAGCTCTATCTTTCCACTCTATAAGACAAAATGGTAATATAAAACAATATCAACCGTTAGGATTCTATTCTCTTTTGTGACGTCACTTCTTCAATACTTCTAACAATGTCGGCTAGTTAAAGTCCCGCCACTTTGGCCCCACCGCCTCTCTGTACCCTCTTTTATGGCCCAATCAACAATCACAAGTCAAGCAAGTACTAAGTTATGAATACAAGTCTTTGAAGATAAGTAGTGGTAAAAGGAGACTGGTGATCCAGTGGACCCCCGGGCCCACTTATAGGGGGAACAATACTATCAGAAGGAAGAAGTTACAAGGTGCGCCCGACTTTTGTCCTTTACCCGTTATAATCATGAGAACTCACTCAGGTTTCCTAATTTGTGCTGGTTTCCAAGCCGATTCCCTACCCGTTCTGGAAGCGCTTCCAACTTATGGTTACCCCCGAGTACTATTGTCTGCGGCGTCAATTGACCTTTTCCGGCTTGGGCTCGACTGTGGTTATACCCCGGATACCCGCTTCAATACTATTTGAGTACCTTAAAAACTGAAATAATCGGACGGTGTGCTATGTATCATACTCGGGAATTACCTACTCTAGAAAAGGGGTGAAGAACATAGCAAAAACAGACCTCCCGAGAGATATAAAAAAACAAAAAAAACACCAGAATTTACGAGTGGAGGCAAATAACGGCATAGCACACGATCCGATTATTTGAATTTTACCGTAGGCGAAATAAAGCTCGCGTAAATGAAGGGTAAAATTGCTTGTTTCGTACGCCTAGTTAATTTACAGTAGAAGAGGGAAAATGAGAAGAGGGGAGAGGTTTAGAAGCAAGGTGTAATAACACGGTCCCATTCACGTAACTGGGATATTGCTTGAGCTATGATACGTTTTCCCTATTCAGCGGGTTAGATGCCCCCTGTAGTATAAAAGGGTTGAGTCGGGTCGACCATGAGTTCGGAGGTTGTGTCTGGGAGCTTTTTGCCCTTTTTTGGCCATGCTAAATACTGGTGGGCATTAGCATTGGGTTAAGGGGCAACTTGTAAGCACGTAATACATACGAAGCATAGTCCAAATATTATAAGACAAAGTTCAATATTGACATTGTTCAATATTTCGGAGACAAATTCGGAGCCTTTTCCTGTAGTTGTATACCTATGTTCCGAATAGCTTTTTTCCAGCAAGAGCGGGTGGACCTTGTTTTCCTTAATTTCGTGCTTGAGCTCTGCCTGGTTCTTTGCCATCTCAGACTTGAGTTCTGTTTCAATGTTGGCTATTTTAGCGTCCATCCTCAAAGACAAGTTATAAATAGCCTTAGTGATATCGTCCTCGGGATTTCTAAAACCCTAATAAAAATTAGTATCACAACCCTTTTGTACTTATTGTTGGGCTAATATAGGCTATACTGTTCCTGAGTGGCCGACATGATCACCGACCCCTTCTGTATGGTGTGCCTATTTCAAAATTGATTAGTTGCTACTCTGACAATCACCTGCCGGATACTATACCAAGCAATCTCCTCCAGATCCCAAGGGATTGGAATTTGTATTCCTAACAACTTCTTGGCTTTTCTCCGCTTTGGGAAAGTTGTGAACATTCCTAGTGGCCATGAGGAATCTTCTGCGTTCAAGAGGATTCGCGATAAATGCGCTAGGAGCTGAGTAGGCCCGTTTAGCAAAGAAGCGGAGCATAGTTGTATAGCCGGGGTTTTGCTGGTTGGCTGCTGGGCTGTGAACTGCTGTGATGGCCAATTGGCGCTGTTGCTTTCTTCTATCGAAGAGTTTGTCGGGGGGCTTGTTTTCTCTCTCAGAATGGGGTCGAGCCATTGAGTTTTATAGATCACGGGGAAGTTGCCAATACTCACACTGGGACTACTGTATTGCTGTATTAGAGGGTTTGCGTAAGGCGACCCAGGTGGTAACACACAGAAAGGCTACCTATTTTCAGTCTACCTAAAAGTCTTGGACACCCAAGTGGAGGGCGAGATCTGGGATGTGAAGTTTTTAGGGCGAAGGTAGGACTCCGTTATATTCACTTCCGTACAGGAGCAACAGCACGAGCGAGAGACAGAATAGATTTTGTATCTAAGAGTGAAATAGGAGCGAATGATATTAAAAAGAGTTCTCGTGAAAAGTAATGCGAGCTATAGGGTCTCTTATATAGACAAAGTTGGCTAAAAATAAGAGATAGAAAAGGAAAGGACCGAATGAAAAGTAGGAAATCCTGCGCAGTCTCGCATCCAAAAACAACATAGATACAAATTGAGTCTCATAGTTGATAGCTAGTGCTAGTCTCTTCGATCTCTAACATTCCATGTTTCTACTATATAGGTCAAACAAATAAAAGAGTTTTCCGAAAACCCGGTGGTTCCAGTGAGAGTGCGAAACACTAGGGCTGGCTGTAGTAGATTTCAACATGGGAGAAGTGTAAATTAGGGCTTTTCAGGCTGGAGAGATTTGATAGCTGCGGAATAGGAAGTCAGCAAAGACAAAATACGCCTCTGCCATTCAGATGTTTTCCAGCTCTACGACAGGTCCTAAGGAGAAACTTCCTTCAAAAGCCGATCATACTATGGCATCCCCCTCAAATTCATTGTCTCCTGAAATTAGGATTTCGTGCTACCCAGGCCGGAACATAGGATGGACGTTGCTATTGCCATCCGTCCCAAGCACCGTTTCTAATGTTACCGCCCGTCCCGTCTTTGAGTGAAGGCTAACAGACTGGGCTATTTGGCACATTGTTTGGGTGTCAAATCTATAGTTATGGTGGCGCTGTTCAGACTCTCCACGAGATTATCACCTATTCAAACTAGGGCTCGGTCAAGTATCGGTATGATTTATTGAGCGGTTACTAACGCTAGTATGTTTCCGGACGTCAAATAATTTAGAACGGGGGACACCTTGGCGTTCTGGGACCTATCCAAAATGTGTGAATAAGCTCAGTTCCACAGCACGAAATGGTTATTTTTGAGATTGTTAAGGGACACTGTTTCGAATCTGCTATGATATAATTATATTGTTGTAGCATAAGATTTACCATCAGTCTAAGACATGATTGCATAGCATATCTAAAATAGTGTCACCTGAAAATGTCAAAAATTACTGTCGTGTTGTGGGGTCGAACTTGTTCACACTTTTTTGCATTTGTCACGGAACGCCAAGGCTTCTCTCGTTCCAGATTATTTGGTGTATAGCAGAAATGTCTGGAACTATTCGCTATTAGTACCTACCACACGGCTCTTAACTGGAGTGTAGTCTTAAGAAATTACAGAATTTAACGAATAGCAATTTTCTCATAAAGGGTAGACTGATATTTAAAATCAAAACAACAAAGCAACTCAAGGCTTAAAAAATATTTAAACTAAAAAAGAACTCTCTGAAAGGAAAGTTCTCTGTATTTTATAGAGAAGTTAGATAGAAGTATAGTAATATTAAAAGGTATAGGATAACAATTTGATAAGAAATTTTCCATTTTGGCTATATTTTAACAAGAGTATCACAATTGAATGGAGTTTCCAATGATCATGGGTTTTTCCCGGGTGATAACAGTTTTATCCTATTTTATTCCCCCCTAGTAAAGGGTTTATTCTCCTGTTCATCTCTCAATTTCGTATTCAGATTTTATATAACTATAATCACTCTTCATCTTACTAAACTTGCTGTTCACATTACCACAGTTGCTGTTTCCGGATGTGTTTGGTTGCCGAGATGTGAAGAGATTGGTATTGCTCATCATTATGTTGACGAAAGAGAAGAGAGGTAGAAGCGGCGGTGGGCGATGAGATGTTGATGAAATTTGCTCTAGTTGAGGGGATGAGCGGGGTATAATAGGATCCAGGGGTGTGGGAACCCTCCAATTATTTCCACAACAAAGAAAGCGCGGTAGAGACTCAAAACTAATGGTTAATGCTGGTACGGTATATAAAATTTATTTACTACCTGAAGCCTACTGTGAAAACTTAGATAACGAACTCGCCTCGACTACCCGCTAAAAAAAAACAGTCTGTCCCCCACTTTTATCTTCACGCTGGGAGCCTAGTTCAGAACTGCGCTTTGCTCATGTCAACAGGTGGCGTCCTAGTATAATACTCGAGTATGGGTAAAGGTCGGGGAGAGAATCTTTTTGGCGAGTAGAGGTAAATCGATATCAGATCCTCCTATTAACGGAGAGCTCGCAAATAAGGCTAAATAACTTGAGCGAGCGTCTTTGGATGCCCTCTTGGGTCATTCAAGGCACTGAAAACAGCTGTGCGACAAGTCCAGGAGATTGCGTGGAGGCCCAACATTAACCAGAGCCTCAGAATTTTCGTGGTCTGCAAGAGACGTCTATTTTACAAATTCCAGGCAATTATGAGTACCATACACCACTAATCTGCACTTGCACCTAGCTGAATACCGTGGCTTAGATAGCGGAGTTGCTTCTCTTACGGTATTGTACTGTAAAAACTCAGGTATAATGAACTCCTCTGTACTAGTCCCGCAGCAGTTTTCAGTGCTTTGGGTGGCCCAAGAGGGCATGCAAGGACACTGGTTAGGTTAACTAGCCCTATTCGCAAGCTCTGTCAATGGGAGGGTCCGATTTATCTGATTTCTCCCGAAGGGGAATACGCTTCTTCGCTAATGTGTTTGTTAACTTAGCGATATGCATATACGTGTTCTGAAATCCTAGAGAGTATATAATCCATCGATCCATCCCTCTTCCCGTTCACCTTTTCATCCATCCATCCATCCATCTACCCTCTCGCAAGCCCATCCATTGGCCACGACTCCCAAGAAATACTTGCAAAGAGAAAAGAAAAGGCAAGAAAATGCATCCATGAAGCTTCTCACTCGCCTCCTCTTAGCGGTCTATGCGATAGTACAACTCGACACCTCAACTTACGAGCTCTTGGATGTAATCACCTCCACCCCCCTCCCTGGGAGGAACCCAGATGAGATTAGGATGACGCCATTTACACATGCCTCTAGTGTCCGGTTACCAGGACGCCTACGGGCTGCGCCTGCGGGCATCTCACGCCCTCGGAGACCCCGGTCACAGCAGGGAGAACGAACTGGTCACCGGTGAGCTGGACCTCATGCTCGGCCCCACAAACGAGACTTAGGAGATGGTCGTGCCGTGGCTGAGGCTGAACGGCGTTCCGGAGGACGAGATCAAACTCGAGTACGATTGGCCTAGCTTCGAGACTACAGTTGGCAAGGCTGAGGAGTTTCTCAGGGCGAAATTTAGGTGGTCTGTTAACCACAGGTATGGGGATCAAGTCACGTTGAGGGTACGGTCAGATTTGTACTCATACAACGGACAATTTTGTTTGCTACGAGGGTTGGAGGAGGGAGCAGGATGGGATCCGAGTACACCTATAATACTAGGGTAGGAAGAAGTAGATATGATGGGGGGATGGTTGGTAGTAATCGTGGGGGATACACGTTGTAAGTCACATTTCGATCCATGGTGGATGCAGAATTCTCTTTCCCCCCCCTTTCCTCCATTTTTTATCTGTAATAGCATCGGTCGTGTTAAGTGACCGGTATTGTACGAATGGTAGCTGGTCTGATGGAATGTAGGGCTAGGCAAGGGACTAGAGGAATTTGCTACACGTTCGATACCGGCCCGTGTTGTACGATGAAGCCAATCGTGGCTAGTGTTCGCAACGGGGCAGTTTGTCGTCCCGTCCGATCATTTTCCAAAGTTGCCCGACAAGTAAGAATTAAAGACGAGGACGGATAGCATTCTGTCCTCCCGTCCGGTCTTTTCTGGAACTTGCCCCACAAATCCGAGTGAAGGACCGTTCCCCTGCCGTCCCCCCCCGTCCCCCCCCGTCCCCCACCGTCCTCCACCACCCCCGGCTGTCCCCTACCGGAATATGTCTCAGATCGTGGGGCTTGTCGTCCTTCCTAATGACGGCCGTCCTGGAAATTTAAGAACGAGGACGGACTACGTTTTGCCGTCCCGTCTCGTCCCGGGCTCTTGGCAGCCCCCCCGGACGGCTGCGAACACTGATCGTGGCTGCTGGTGTAGGGGGAGGTAAGGAAACCTTTGCTTAGTTTAAACGGCGGCGACTCATTTTCCTCCTTTTGTTATTGAAAATTGATTAGTTTCTCCTATGTACTAGGACTTCATTGAGTTACGTAGCTAGGTATTAACGTTGGACACGTTGCGTCTGCTATTTGTGACTGCTATTACACCTAATTGCTTCATTCCTCTCCTTCTTCTCCCTTTATTCTCACTTTTCATTCTCTATTTTTCATCCTTGAATCTTTATTTTTCATTCTCAATTTTTCATTCTTCGCCCTTCATTCTTCATTTTCACATCCACCTATCCGAATATGTGCTATCCGATTTTTACCAGCGTACCTCATCATACGCCACATTTATACATACTACCATACGCACCACCACCACACCCATCACTACAAATTCCGGGATACCATGGTGACAACCAGGACGGCCGTAGCGAGGCCAAGGTTTCCAAGGAAATGTGTGCGCTTCAACATAAGATTGCTTCGCTTGAGAGCATAGTTGCTTCACTTCAGAGCAAAGAGGCTTCACAAGCGAAGAAGATTGCCTCTTTAGAGGATCGTGTGAGCAATTTGACCATGCCCCGAGAAGCTTACAAGCTTCTGAGAAATCGTTTCATCAGCACCTTTAAGCGTGACAAGTTGCATAATGCAACCCGAGAGGACTACAAAATGATTGCAGAGGGAAATAGGTGGGCTCATGGAGGGGATGCTGTCGTCGATGCCCAGTTATACAAGGGGACGATAAGGAGAGGCGACGAGTGTGATTTTGAGCGCCTTTATGGGCTACCACCGTCAATTGTGGCTCGCCTGAGTTAGTGATCCTTACTTCCTGTGACAACTTCAAATGAATTTTATACTAACTTATCTAGCCCACCAAGAGACCATTAATGTTTTAAATTGCCATGCAGCAGTCATCGCATCGGATCACAAATACGGCAGTCCTAAATTTTATCAGCAGTTCGCAAATTTTGTTAAACTATTTATGAATTCGGGCTACGATCAAAGATATTTAGAGGGGGAGAGGACGGCCGTGACAGATGCTTACTGGGCCTTTATCAAGTGCTGTAAGCATCAGGTTACCAGGGGGTAGGGATGCTCCGGTAGCTGGGTTTCAGGCATGACCCAGCAAAAATACGCTCGTGCAGTAGCTAGCCTACCCAACGGGTGGCTTTAGCCTGGTTCCTGGAGTTCATCCGACCTGGCCTGGCCGGGCTACAGATACCAGCAGGCCTCCGGGCAGCAAAGAATGATTGTGCTCACTTCGGGGATGTTTCGGGATATGTGGTGACATTAATGTCAATTGAATACTGTTGAAAATTACTACGCTTCCATGCCTATGGGGGGTGAGGGGTTATTGGACGGTGGGGTTGTTTGGGGCTTGGTTGAGGTGAGAGGGGTCGGGTTGTAGAAAGGGGAATTGCGTATATTGCATAGTGAGGCGGAGCAGGAAAATTGGGGTGCTTTGGGAATTGGCAATAGGAAATGCTGGAGGTTAGTGATTAGAGCCCGGAGGACGGACTTCCAAGAGCCCGGGACGGGACTGGACGGTAGAAAATCTGCCGTCCTGGTCTGCGAAATCTAAAAACGGCCGTCATTAGCGAGGACGACGGGCCCGGCAATCTAAGACACTAATATGTAGTGTGTGCATGAAGACTGCGGGTATGTTGTGGGAATTGTAGTCAAAGGTGGGGGACTGCGGGAGACTTCTGGGACGGTAGGGGACTGTAGGGGACTGTAGGGGACTGTAGGGGACTGTAGGGGACTGTAGGGGACTGTAGGGGACTGTAGGTGGTGGCCGGTGACGGTAGGCAACCACAGTCCCTATGAAGAAACTCCAGGGATTGCAGATGACAGTAGGGGATAGTTCAAATAATAAGTGCTATGATCGATAGAGAGTATTGTCGTCCTTATTGTTCTTCCTCGCCTGGAGGAGTCCTATATATACACAATCTCTACTTTACAGAAAAACCTTTCTTCCCATCGTT
>Ga0307507_10003539_pt1 | contig 30004 bp, 23 predicted proteins | sample 7_EM_MG_FD_207223 | JGI IMG/M metagenome (GOLD analysis project Ga0307507, IMG submission 207223) | Populus trichocarpa ectomycorrhiza microbial communities from riparian zone in the Pacific Northwest, United States - 7_EM | ecosystem: Host-associated > Plants > Roots > Unclassified | place... | reverse complement strand
CCAATAGCTGTTGCGATAGCTAAGCCCTTTGACTCCTATCTAGCAACATCAATCACCAGGCTCATATAAGACGGTCGCGTCTTGATTCTCGAAAGCGTGATAGATAAAGATCTTTGTATTGAAAGTTTAGTATATGAAAGAACTTAGATGGTTGCGTGAAGAACCCAAATCCCATGCCCCGGGGGTGCCCTTATATAGGGGTTCTTCCCTCAATCCTAACCCTGCGTGACTCATTCCCTAGCGTAATGTGACTCAGAACTCATAGTGAGTCATAGTGTGAAATCCATCAGCTGACCCGTCCGAGTCAGCTGCGCCATATCTCGCAACCAATCAAAACCCATAAAACAAGTCATCTAGCCTAACAGGGTCACATGCGTGAAGCCCATGACTCATAACTATGAGTCATGTGCAAAATACATCAACGACATGACCACAATCGTGCCCCATGTCAAATATCAACCAATAACAATAAACCAATGACACGCTATTGTGTCGTCATGTAAAATCCTATGAGTCAACTGATCTCATAGCGTGAAAGATAACAAACCAATGACTAATAACTATTCGTCATGCAAGAGTCCGCCTTGCTTGGTCACTATTTGTGACATGACTACTATCTATCAGTCTCTGATACCGGGTACTCAAACGATTTCTTAAGTATGAAATAACTCGGTCATTTTGACTTCTATTCTGCATGACGACAAATTGGTGCCTATCGATTACTTCTAATGGACGGTTACGGCTCGCATTGCACCAGCGAATTTATCGAGTACTGTGATAATGCTAAGATCATACCCTTCTGCCTTCCGCCTCACACAAGCCATTTGCTACAACCACTTGATGTGGTTGTTTTCCAGCCATATAAGCACTACCACAGCAAGGCTATAGAGGCTGCCACTCGTACAAGATGCACAGACTTTGATAAAGTGGAGTTCCTTACTGCCATTGACTCTATACCACAGCAGACCTTTAAAACCCTCGACGATTTGTTCAGCCTTCCGTGCTACTGGCTTAGTGCCCTATAATCCAAGTTTGGTTCTTATCCGGTTGCGCAAATCCCAAGTGTCGACATCCCCACTCACACCACTACCCCACTCCTCATTAGATCAACCACCTGTTCTGGCTCAGGCTTAACCTCCGCTGGCTACCCATTCCCTAAAGCGACAAGGAGAGGATTTACAGCAAGCGGCTATCAACCTGGATTCGTCACCAATATTTCAAGAAAATCTCAGGCTTGTTTTAAAAGGTGGCATGGTACAAGCAATTTCTGGAGAACAGGCAGTTGCAGACTTGGGAGATACTAAGGCAGCAGAAAAGGCCCGGGCAGCAAGGCAAAGGTCTCGGCGAACAGTTCAAAAGGGTGGCCAGCTTTACCCCTATCAAGCCCGAAATATGGTAAAGCAGACCGAAGAGGAGGATCTACAGAAAGCTGAAGTTGCCCTTCGCCCTGCCCAATTTGCCATGACGAAGGCTAAAACTGCTGAGTGCCTACCATTTTTAACAGCTGTGAAGGAATGTTGGCAGAAGATAAGGACCATACGCGCAGCTAGGAAGAAGCTTATGAAGATGTTATGTCTTGAGATCAGGAAGGAGGGGCGTAGTAGACGCCGTCGTGTAAAATAAATTTTCGGAGTTCTCTTGGTGTTTTATTTGTGTATCATCGTTGAGCATGAAATTATTGTTGAGCTGTTGGGCACTCCGCAGGAGTGCCCCTGGTCGCGATTTTTTGAGCGACCGGGGTGTGGTGGACGCCACCACCTTGGCACGATTAATGGGTGAGCAGAAGCCTCTTTACGCGCGACAACCAGTTCTTAGCAACAGGCTGGCAATGTCCCAATTGAAGGAATTTTGCGGCTCTTGAAGTTCGGTTACCCATCCCGACCACAAGGGCGCAACACAATTCACCGAGGTTTAAGAGCCGCACTGTGCGAGAGATCCACATCGAAGCCATGCTAAGCCTCTCCCCTAGCGCCGCACTACAAGCCTTCTCCAACCCCAGCCCATCGGTCTCCGGTCGAGTTTTTGTCGCATCGACACATACGAATGTAAAAATGCTTCAATGAGAAAAGATAGTAGTGATCTAAGCCCTATTGAAAAAGATACAACCCCTCGAGGTCGCGAGAGGGCGGTTGCTAGTATGAATTTATTTGTACTGTACTCTTTTCGAAAGAGGTGTATTCTGCAAGATCTTCTCAATATCGGAAACTCACAGCCCCCGTCTACCGATCACCTTTTTCTGGTCTTCATAGCCTTTGTGCTATTTCATCCGGACCCTCTAGGCTCCAGCCAGCCTGCAACTTGTTTAAGCAGGGCGCCCAGCATGCTCGTTACCAACTGCTTTCGGGCGGTGAAGTCAATGTAAACCACACAACGGCGACATTTTGGCCTCAACCCCGATCGTACGAGCCACCTATTATCAACGAGCTGGTATGACGGCTTGCCACCACTTACCCTTTTCCTTCCATTCTTCGAGCTTTGTTCCTTGTTGCCTAATATAAGTCCTGCTAGCCCCAGATCTCGGCAGCAAAAAAAATTGCGTGGTCGGATTCAGGTCCCGCGCCACTAGTACCGGTACACTAGCTTCTAAATCCCTTGGTTCGCAAGAGCTACTCCCCTACTTCTTCGACTTAGTGGTCTCGAATGTCCTAGTGGCGCAGCCTAGGCTCCAGTAATGGCAACCAGATTAGACCTGAGACCGTTCATCAGTAATCATCACCAATATTATAGTTGTTCCGCCTGTTTTTATAGGGTTGGTATAATAGTACCAGTATTAGAGTAACCAGTGTGAGACACCTTGCTGTTCGGAAAGTAATGGAAGATAGTAAATTATCAGAGTTGACAGAAGCAAAAAGTGGGCTGTGGTTGATCGGGGAAGCTTGAAGAATATAGTGAGCGGTAACTTTTGTTCTAGAGTTTGAATGATTTAAAGAGATGCTCCGTGATCATGTCTTCCCTTTATCGCCACAGGAGTAAACAGAGGAATGGGGACATGGATGAAGGAAAATGGGCTTGTGGAGAGCGATGGAGAGATATAGATGATATCATTACATTTCATATACACTCCCGTTTTTACTAGTTAGTTTTAGGGTGCGGAACGAGAGAACCAAGTTTATGATTATACCCTTCCCACGATTTAGCCTTATTCTTCTAATCTACCCACTCCACTGCTAAGCCATTTGTTAGTTATCCTCCAACAGATCGGTGATTGAGTTACCGGTTGTCGGTTGACAGAATCCCCGAGAGCTGAAGAAATGCAGAGTGTTTTGTCGAACCTCATGGACACCCCAACACTATTGGAAAGATGTGGTTGATTCCGGAAGCTATAGGAGTGTTACAGATCATTCAAGAGTGCAGTGGGTTATTGTAGAGCTTTAGTGGTCTATAGAGAAAATTCTACCGGCATGTCTTTCTCTTCTTGTCACGGGAGTGTGCCGAGGAATCCGGATATATGGGGAAATACAAAGATTGATATGGTGTCCATGGAAGGATCGGGATATGTTAATTTTGTTTTACTCATACACCCGTCTTTATCGCTAGTTAGTTTTAATACAGTGTGAATGAAGTTGTGAAAGCTATTATAACTCCCCCCCTCCTACATAGTGCCTAAGTTTCAAGAAAACTCTCGCAATCTAGGACCCACCGCTGCACTACCTATTTCCCCACTGTCTCGGGGGGAGTCATTAAAATCAGAAAACATAACCAGTCTCTCAGTAGCGGTTTGTATGGGATCAGGAGAAATAATTTTGCGATTCTTACTGACCCTTGTTCCAACAACACCCTCTTTGCACCAGCCATATCAGTAGCAAATACTACATCTCCCTAAGTTCTATCTTTCAGCACGCCACAGACCTTGCACTTCCACGGACACGCCACACAGCACCTCCGGCGGGATCGGCAAGTTTTGTCTACATACAAGCACATCAACCGTTATGAATGAATCTATGGAAAAATCTACATATCACCTAACTGAAAGCCTCGCAGTAGAGTCCCACCTGATGTCGATAAAGACTAGAAAGCTCTTCGTGGGACCTCGTACAAGGTTCTCAGCAATCGGGAGCATGCTTTTCGATATTTTCTATGGCCCCCAAGTGCAGCACAGTCCTCGTATAACGCAGCATCCCGCGATGTCGCAGTAGGGGGCTGCTTTTACCATAAGTATACGGTACTACCTTTCTATTAATCTAGAAGTTTGTCGAGCCAAATTCAATTTCTACAGCTAACTAACCTAAGTGGTAATTCAAGGAGCCCTTGAGCACATTGATGAATAGTTTGTTAGAATCTAGGGTAATTTAGGGTCCAAAATTTACCACAAAGCTAACTAACCGCAATTGTAGAGTAATTGGAGGAGTTGCTCATAGCATACCATATCCAGAACTCAAACGGAACCACTATAGTTATCACATACGTGCGAAATGAAACCTTAGCTCTGCTTTAGTCTGTTCACAGAAGCTGTTATAGTTGACCGCTATTATCCCAAATAGGCGACTTAGTTATCGCAACTATTTCCCTGGCTCGTTTATAGCCGTCATCGACCACCACTCGGCTAAGTTTACTGTTTCAATGCTAATTTCACATAGCACACGATGCCACTAATATACAGTATAGTAACTTACCGCAAACTCACTAGAAAGTATTAACCAGGTCGACATAGGGAAACACCCTTGATCACAATGAAGATGTTGTGGGGCGGTTGCACATGACCCAAGGAAGCAGAAGAGAAAGCCCAATTCGCCTCTAAATACAAGATTAACCCCCAACATCGAGGATAAAAACCTCGTAGACCTAGCTTGGCTCCGCAGTAGTGTCCTCCTGTACACGATCCTCCCCATATGCCACTGACTCCTCATGTTTAAGTCTTTATCCAACCATCATCCAATCTCTGTAGGTCGGCGATCTAAAAACTAGTTCTTGTGAGGAAACATAACGTACCAGCACCTTCCTCAAAACTGATTCCTGCGATAAAAGACACTATTACCGGGCATCAGATTTTACAGTTGGGGGTAGGGTTTTCCGGCGCCGCGCCTTACGGTACGGTACCAGTTAGTTACAATACGGTAATGGGCGGTATCATACTACCTGAATGCTACTGTCCTAGGGCAAGGCAAGGTTTCCCTTCCTAGCTTAGGAGACCGTATGGGTTCGTGACGCCCGACCTGAGCATGGGCAGAAAGCCGTGGGAAAAAGAAAACAATTGTGGTAGACATCGCCATAGTAGTTGAGTCCTGCTCAGAAAATTAATCATCGTAGCTTCTCCTAGATACCAAGTTGAGTATGAGCATGTTGGAGAAAGTATAACAGCGTAGGCTGAGTACCGCCCTCCGAAATCGCATCCTATGCGGGCCAAGGACGGGGTAGAAGAGCTTAACCCCCCCCAGCGAGTCTTTGGAGTTTATACGGAGCTTGTACGATTGGGGTTAATTCTATGGATAAGAAACTTACCGTATTAATTTTTTTTGATGGGTAAGACTAAAAAATGTGAATAGTCTTCCAACCCCACCTTCAGGTTCACACCTGAGGGACGTTCTAGATAGGCATAATCTTCTTTATGCCACATCCATATTAGAGACTAATGACCACGATACATTGCTTGGTCAACCAGCTCTTATGCCGCTTTGAAAGGGGATTAGAAGTAGTTGCACTGTATATCTTTTCCATTGTATTGTCTAAACAGTTGCCGCGTCTGCACTTCGAAGCAGAGGAAAGGGGAAATGGTATATCGTAGGAAAAATAAATGAACAATGACAGGGAAAAAAGAAGAAGAAAAACAAGAAAAATAAATGGGATGATGGAAATTTCAAGCCACACCAGCTTCTCTTAATACAGTAGAAATAACCCTCCACTAACACTAAACACTAGATTTTAAACAGCTCACAAATCATAACTCGACTATAAGAAAAACCTAGATAGAAGGTAGGGCGGGATGTGGTAGATATGTGCATTCCCATTATGTATAATTTCCTTCTACCATGAAAAGGACTTAAGCTATGCTACCGTGGCAAGCTTACTCTTGAAGGAAAGGCAAGACAGCAATTACCTGAAGGTAGTGTTTAAGCTGTAGGAGAAGATTAAGGGGGGATGAGAGGCGGGAGGCAATGGTGGCACAAACGCGTTTCTGGGGCTAATGCGGTCCTTGCAGAAATGGTATATAGGCTATCAGTATGGTACTCGAAGACGGTAAGGAATACGATGCCTCTTGGGGCTTAGGCGGTGCTGTGGGTGGGAGATGTTGGAGGCTGTAGTAGAGCTATCACTCCCACGTGGCCATTCTTAGTAGCCCACCAGAGTGGTGTTTGGCCGAGATAATCTGGCGTATCGGAGTTGACGCCGTGCCGTTTGAGTAGTAATTTCGCCACCCCCTCACACCCACCGCGGATGGCCGCCAAGAGTGGTGTTTGGCCGTACATATCTGGCCAGTTGGGGTTAATGTCGTCCCGCCCAAGCAGCATTTCCACCACTCCCTCATGCCCATACCAGGCGGCACAATGGAGTGGTGTTTCGTCGCCCAGATCTGGCGTATCGGAGTTGACGTCATCCCGTCCGAGTAGAATTTTCATAGCTCCCTTGTGCCCATAGCGGGCAGCCCACCAGAGTGGGGTTCGGCCGTCCTCATCCGGCTCGTCGGGGCTGATGTCGTCCTGTCCAAGTAGCAGTTTCACCGCTCCCTCGTACCCCCTGAGGGCAGCCAACCCAAGTGGAGTTTGGCCCTTCACATCCGGCTCATTGGGGTTGACGCCGCCTCGTCCGAGTAGCATTTCCATAATTCCCTCATGCTCACTGAAGGTAGCCCACCAGAGGGGGGTTCGGCCGCTCTCATCCGGCTCGTCGGGGTTGATGTCACCTCTTCCGAGTAGCATCTTCACTACTCCCTCATGCCCATTGCTAGCAGCCTACACTAGTGGTGTTTGGCCATACTCGCCTGGCTTATTAGGGTCGATGTCGTCCCGGCCGAGTAATATTTTCACCACTCCCTCGTGCCCATTCCGAGCAGCCCACCCAAGAGGTGTCCGACGCATACTGTCTTCTTTGTTGATATCACAGCCTTCTACCTCTACCAAACATGCTGCAATCTCGCACTCACAAAGATGGAGGCGCGGTGCAGAATATTGAATAGAGAAAGCTTATCGTAATTAATAGGGTAGGCACTCGGTTTCTATGCTTCCAAGAGGATTTTGGTGGATATGCGGTTATCGCAACCGTCAAACAACTTCAGCGCAAGCAATTTTGCGCGATCTGAGAGGTCCCTTTTTGGGTGGATTCCCCAATATAGATAAGACTACCGGTATTCCACAAAGGGTGTGTGTGTGTTGGCAGTCGATGGGGGGAGCGCATGGAGATTGAGAAATGGTGCGCGTTGAAGATCAAACCTGCTGCGAATTCAGGCAGCCGGTGCAGGTTTCTGCAATTGTTAAGTAAGCTGTACGAAGGAGCTCAGGATGAGCCCGGAGGTGCTCTTCAGGGATAATGGGAGAGCGCCTCTTTGCGCGCGACAACCAGTTCTTGGTAACAGGCTGGCAATGTCCCCGATTGAAGGAATTTTGCGGCTCTTGAGGTTCAGTTACCCATCCCGACCGCAAGGGCGCAACACAATTCACTAAGGTTTAAGAGCCGCACTGTGCGAGAGATCCGCATGAAAGCGGCCATGCCAAGCCTATCCCCCAGCGTCGCACCACAAGCATCCAACTCCAGCCCATCGGTCTCCGGTTGAGTTTTGTCGCCTGTGATACCGGTGGGCTAGATGGTGGTTTCTCGTAGGATCGGACCGACGCTCAGCGAGACTTGTGGAAATCTTGGTGCTGGTATGTATCTGTCAGTTGATGCGGTAACTTGGGGTAGCTTCCGGGGCGCCCTTACTTCTACTGTACTGTATATTTTGGAGGATTTAGTTTAGCGAACCAAGGAGCTTGACCTTGATGTTCTGCCACACGTTCGTCTAGAGCATCGACACATAGAATATAAAAATACTTCAATAAGAAAAAGATAGGAGTGATCTAAGCTCTGTTGAAAAAGATACAACCCCTCGAGGTCTCGAGAGGGCGGTTGCTAGTATGAATTTACTTGTACTGTACTGTACTCTTTTCGGAAGAGGTATTCTGCAAGATCATCTCAATATCGGAAACTCACAGCCCCCGTCTACCGATCACCTTTTTCTAATCTTCATAGCTTCTGTGCCATTTCATCCGGACCCCTTTAGGTTCCAGCCTGCCCACAGCTGTTTAAGCAGGGCGCTTACCATACTTGTTACTAACTGCTTTTGGGCGGTGAAGTCAATGTAAAACCACGCAACGGCGACATTTTGGCCTGTAAGTTATCTCGGTCGCATGAGCTACCTAATATGACAGCTTGCCACCACTTACCATTTTCCTTCCATTCTTCGAGCCTCGTCCTTGCTGCCTAATTAAGCCCTACCAGCCTCCAGATCTTCATAGCAAAGCACAATTGCGGGTTGGATTCACATCCCGCACTACCGGTGCACTAGCTTCTAAATTCCTCAGTCTGCAATAGCTATTCCCCTATGTCTTCGACTCAGTGGTCTCGAACGTCCTAGTGGCGTAACCTAGGCTCCAGTGACGGTAACCAAATTAGAATTGAGACCATTCATCAGAAATTATCACCAATATTATAGTTGCTCCGCTTGTTGTTATAGGGGCTGGTATAATAGTACCGGTATTGGAGTAACCAGTGTGAGACACCTTGCTGCTCGGAAAGTAATGAAAGATAGTATTAGAGTCGACGGAAGCAAAAAGTGAGCTGTAGTTGATCGTGGAAGCTTGAAGAATATAGTGAGAGGTAACTTTTGTTCTAGAGTTGAATGATTTAAAGAGATGTTCCACGATCATGTCTTCCCTTTGTCACACGGGAGTAAGCAGAAGAATGGGGACATGGATAAAGGAAAATGAGCTTGTGGGGAGCGATGGAGGGATCTGGATGATCTCATTACATTTCATATACACTCCCGTTGTTACTAGTTAGTTTTAGGATGTGGAATGAGAGAACGAAGTTTATGATTATACCCCTCCCACAATTTAGCCTTATTCCTCCAGTCTGCCCACTCCACTGCTGGGTCATTTGTTCGTTATCCCCCAACAGACTGGTGATTGAGTTACCGGTTGCCGATTGATAGAATCCCCGAGAGCTGAAGAAATGCGGGGTGTTTTGTCGAACCCCATGGACACCCCAGTACTACTGGAAAGGTGTGATTGATTCCGGAAGCCACAGGAGTGTTGCAGATCATTCGAGAGTGCAGTGGGTTATTGTAGCGCTTTAGTGGTTTATGGAGAAAATTCTACTGGCATGTCTTTCCCTTCTTGTCCCGGGAGTGTCCCGAGGAATCCGGATATATGGGGAAATACAAAGATTGATATGGTGATCCATGGAAGGACCAGGATATGTTAATTTTGTTTTACTCATACACCCGTCTTTATCGCTATTTGTTAGTTTTAGTAAAATGTGAATGAAGTTGTGGAAGCTATTATAACTCCCCCTTCCTACATAGTCCCGAGGTCCAAGCAAATTCTCGCAATCTAAGACCCACCGCTGCACTGCCTATTTCCCCACTGTCTCGGGGGGGGCATTGAAAATCGGAAAACGTAACCCTTATCTCAATAGACATTTGTATAAGATCAGCAGAAATAATTTTCCAATCCTTACCAACCCCTGTTCGAACAACACCCCTCTTCGCACTACCCATATCAATAGCAAATACTACATCTCCCTAAGTCCTATCTTTTAGCATGGCACAAATCTTGCACTTCCATGGACACGCCATACAGTACCTCCGGTGGGGCCGGCAGGTTTTGTCTATATACAAGGACATCAACCGATATGAATGAATCTATGGAAAAATCTACATATCACCTAACTGAAACCCTCACAGTATAGCCCCACCTAATGTCGATAAAGGCTGGAAAGCTCTTCGTGGGACCTCGTACAAGGTTCTCGGCAATCGAGAGGACGCTTTTCGATATTTGTCATGGCTCCCAAGTGCATTACAGTCCTCGTATAACGTAGCTCCCTGCGGTGTCGTAGTAGGGGGCTGCTTTTACCATAAGTATACTGTACCACCTTTCTATCAATCTAGAAGTTCGTCAAGCCAAATTCAATTTCCACAGCTAACTAACCTAAGTGGTAATTCAAGGAGCCCTTGAGCATGTCGATGAATAGTTTATTAGCATCTAGGGTAATTTAGGGTCTAAAATTTACCACAAAGCTAATAAACCGCAGCGGTAGAGTAGCATACAGTATCCAGAATGCAAGAAAAACCACTAGTTATTACGCACGTGCCAAAAAAATCCTTAACTCTGCTTCAGCCCTCTCATAGAAGCTGTTATAGTTGACCGCTACTCCCCCCAAGTAAGTGACTTAACTATCGCAACTATTTCCCTGGCTCGTTTATAAGCTGTCACAGACCATCACTCGGCTAAGTTTACTGTTTCAATGCTAATTTCACAAAGCACACGATGCCACTAATATACAGTATGGTAACTTACCGCAAACCCACTAGATGGTATTAACCAGGTCGACATAAAGAAACACCTTTGATCACAATGAAGATGCTGTGGAGAGGCTGCACATGACCCGAGGAAACGGATGAGAAAGCCCAATTCGCCTTAAAATACAAGATTAACCAGCATCGAGGATAAGAACCTCGTAAACCTAACCTAGCTCTGCAGTAGTGTCCTCCTGTACACGGTCTCCCCTATATGCCACCAACCCCTTGTATTTAAGTCTTATCCAACCGTCATCCAATCTCTGTAGGTCGGTGATCTAAAAACTAGTTCTTGTGAGGAAACCCAGCTTATCACTACCTTCCGCGAAACTGACTCCTGCTGTAAAAGACACTATTACCGGGCATTAGATTTTACAGTTGGGGGAGGGTTTTCCGCCCCCGGGCCTCTGGGTGTGGTACCAGTTAGTTACAATACGGTAACGGGCGGTATAATGCTGCCCGAACGCTACTGTCCTAGCGCAAGGCAAGGTTTCCCTTCCTAGCTTAGGAGACCGTATGGGTTCGTGAGGCCCGACCTGGCCATGGGCAGGAATCCGCGGGAAAGAAAAAATAAAATTGTAGGGGGCGAAAGAAGATTCGGGGAAGATGGAATATCCCAAAATTCCCCTAAGTTGGAATTGCGCAGCGCCGTGGTTCGTATTACTTTTACTTTTACTAAATTAAGAGATACCAGATATACTCAAAAAACTCGTTATTCATCTAGTTACTACATAGGGCGAGGGATATCAAGCACTTGAGCCACACTTGTGATTAAAAGAAGTAGATATCACCATAGTTGTTGGATCGTGCTTAGAAAGCTAGCCCTCGTGGTAGCTTATCCTAGATACCAGGTTGAGTATGAGCATATTGGAGAAAGTACATCAGCGTAGACTGAGTACCGCTCTCTGAAATCGCATCCTATGCGGGACTCGGACGGGGCAGAAGAGCTTAGGCCCCCAGAGAGTCTTTGGAGTTTATACGGAGCTTGTAGAATTGGGGTTAATTTCACGGATAAGAAACTTACCGTATTAATTTTCTTTGATAGGTGAGACTAAAAAGTGTGAATAGTCTTACACCACCTTCATGTTCACGCCGGGAGGACGTTCCAGATAAGCATAATCTTCTTTATGCCACGTCCATAATAGGGACTAATCACCACGATACATCGCTTAATCAACTAGCTTTTATGCCGCTTTGAAAGGGAGAAGTAGTATATCTTTTCCATTGTATTATCTAAACAGTTGCCGCGTCTGCATTTTGGAGTAGAAGAAAGGGGAGATAATATATCGTAGGAAAAATAAATGAACAACGACCGGGAAAAAAAGAAAGAAAAAAAACAAGAAAAAGAAATGGGGTGATGGAAATTTCAAGCCACATCAGCTTATCTTAATACAGTAGAAATAGCCCTCCACTAACGCTAAACACTAGATTTTAATTTAAACAGAAGCTCACAAATCATAACTTGACTCTATAAGAAAAACCCAGATAGAAGGTAGGGCGGTATGTGATAGATATGTGCATTCCCATTATGTATGATTTCCATCTATCAAGAAAAGGACTTAAGCTATGCTTCAGTAGCAGGCTTACTCTGGAACAAAAGGTAAGGCAGCAATTGTGTTTTAAGCTGCAGGTGGAGGGTTGGGGGGAGGGAGGTTTGGAGGGAGACAATGGCGGCCACAAATGCGCTTAGGGAGCTGAAACGATCCTTGCGGAAACGCTATATAAATTATTAGTACGGGGTTCGAAGGCGGTAAGGGGACTCTTTGGGCTTAGGCTGTGTGGGAGGTGGGAGGTGTTGGAAACTGTAGTAGAGCTACCACTCCCGCGTGGCCATTTTCAGTAGCCCACCAGAGTGGCGTTTGGCCGTTGCGATCTGGGATGTCGGGGTCGACGTTGTGGTGCTCGATTAGTAACCTCACGACTCCCTCGCACCCATAGCGGGCAGCCGCCAGGAGTGGTGTTTGGCCGCGCATATCTGACGTGTCGGGGTGGAAGTCGTCCGTGCGAGTAGTATTTTCACTACTCCCTCGTGCCCATGAAAAGCAGCGGAATAGAGTGGTGTCCGGCCGTCGTCATCTTGGTTGCCGGGGAAGACGTCGTCTCGTCCGAGTAGTATTCTCACTACTCCCTCGTGCGCATTGCGGGCAGCCCACCAGAGTGCGGTTCGGCCGTTCTCATCCCGCGCTTCGGGGTTGACGTCATCCCGTCCAAGTAGCAGTTTCACCACTCCCTCGAACCCATAGCGGGCAGCCGCCCCAAGCGCGGTTTGGGTTTCCTCATCCGGCTCGTCAGGGTTCAGGTCGTCCCGTTCAAGCAGTAGTCTCACAACTCTCTCGTCTCCATTCCAAGTAGCCACTATGAGCGGTATTTCAAGATTCGCATCTATTATGTTGGGGTCGACGTCGTCTCGTTCAAGTAGCATTTTCACAACTTGCGCATGCCCTTTGCGCGCAGCACACCAGAGTGGGGTTTGGCCGCTCTGATCCAGCTCGTCGGGGTTGACGTCGTCTCGTCCGAGTAGAATTTTCACAACTCCTACATGCCCATTGCGGGCAGCCCACCAGAGTGGGGTTCGGCCGCTCTGATCCAGCTCGTCGGGGTTGACGTTACTTCGTCCGAGCAGCATTTCCACAACCCCCTCATGCCCCTTGCAAGCAGCCTGCAACAGTGGTGTCTGGCCGCGCCTGTCTGGCCAGTCGGGGTAGATGTCGTTCCGTTCGACCAGCATTTTCACCACTCCCCCGTACCCATTGAGGGCAGCCCACCAGAGTGGGCTTCGGCCTTCCGAATCCCGCTTGTCGAGATCGATGTCGTCTTGGGCAAGCAGTATCTTCACTACTCCCTCCTGCCCATTCCTAGCAGCCCACGCAAGAGGTGTATCACCCATGCCGGGTGTCCGGTGAACATCATAACCTTCCATCTCTACAAAAGCTTCCATCTCTACCAAACACGATACAATCCTATCAACACTAAAACTGGGTGCGCGGTATAGAGCAGGGAAACCTTGTCGAAGTCAATACGGTAAACACACAGCTTCTCTGCTTTCAAGACGACTTTAATGGATATGGGGCTGTTGTAGTCATCAAATAACTTCAGCACAAGCAGTTTTGCGCGATCTAAAGATCGAGAGGTAGGGTGCGCTGAAGATCGAGAAATTGTGCGTGTTAGAGATCGGGAGAGGGACTGGTGGAGAGGGCTCTAACCTGCTGCGAATTCAGACAACTCAAGCAGGTTTCTATAATCTGTTGAGTGAGGTGTGTCATACCAATGAGTTCGGGATGGGCCCTGAGGTGCTCGTGAAGGGTGCCTGTAAAGTGGACCAAGGGGGCAAGTGGGAATCTCTTTGCTCACGACAGCACGTCCTTGGCAACTGGCTACCGGTACTCGACTAGTCGTGTCCTAATTGAAGGGTGGCTCGCTACGACGGCTTGCTGCTTAACTATCCTTAATATCGCCATGACAACGGCACTAACCTTTCCAAATGTGTCATGGTGCTTGGTGGTTCAAATTGAGGGGTTTAGCCACACCGTGCTGTCAGTATTTCGTGCTAAAATTCAGAGTTGGTTCCCAAGAAAATATGTGGATTTAGCTAAACTTGTGCTAAACCAAGCCTACTGTTAGTTATCTACTCGTGGCGGTGAAATATCAAGTATCATCGGACAAAAGGTCAGGTACAGTAAGTGGGATGGAAGATTGGCATTGAGAGATGGGATTCATTGTGGCGGATTTCTCAGTATCTAATCATGCTAACCTGTATGGACTGTTCACTACAAGCATACACATACTGGAGAACAGTGCTAGTTAACACTTTTACCACATCGTGTGTCTCTGATCAAAATCAAAATATAAGCATCTAGACTGGCGGCGTTGCCACGGTGAATCCGCTCGTTGCCTCTAGCAACAGCACCATTGTTCTTTAGCACAGGGCGGCTAAACCCCGCTAGTTAGATGGTATTGCGGGTCTTCCCCTTCTGGCATTCTTTCGTACTTGTAAAGGCTCCAGTGAGGGTGACCTGCAGGAGAAAATAGAAGGAACTACTCAAGTAAAGGATTATTGTGGAAAGCTGAAAGATGGATTTCGGGTGGCCGTAATTGATCGGTTTGATCAAGTCACAAGGAAGGTGAAAATTGAAAACTGAAAGAACATGTTCTGATCACCTAAAAGAAAAAAAACCCTCACGATCCTCTCTCCTCTCAGCAGTTCCCACCTCTCTTAAATAACAAGAATACTACCGAAACAACCCACTTTCTCTACCATGCAAGAGCGTACGCAATTCTTAAAGAAAAGTCGGTAAAGCTATCCACACGTTTGACAATAGTCATAAAGTGCTTGTGTAACTTGTGTTTGTTCTTTTATTTACCCAAAATTGATAGTTTGCACTAACACTAAGGAAAAGATTTCCAACCCAGACCAAGTTTTGTACAAGTCCTGAGCTTAACAAAACTTCAGCGTTCTGAGGCTGCTGCAACATACGGTACATAATTGACTACGGTACTTGTACAAAATAAAGGTAGCAAAATCTCCCGAGTGAGGTTAGGCAACCTTACCATCTCGGCTACTGGGAGTGGCAGGAGATCCACATCAAGGTAGCCATGCCAAGCCTCGCTTCTCCCCACCTTGTTCCATTGCTAGCTCTCGGGTGTACTCGAGTATGGGTAAATGATGAGACTTGTCGGGGATGACTGTCCCGAGAATACCTCTTTCCAACACCAATAACCGTAAAGTCTTGGGCCACCTATACCCTGTCCGCCTCATCGTTTACCTATCCGAGCACGGTAGATGCTAAGCTTTTTTCACTTTGCACAGGTGTCAGAATTACCTGGACGGTACATTTTTTCTGCCATATCTTCCGAGAGTGAAGGGAAAGGGAAACCGCAAACCACAAAAAAATAAATGAACAACCAACCAACCCAAAAAAAAAAAAAGCAAATATTAGATTATCAACAAAGGTCGCAAGTCCTAATTCGACTACGGTACACAAGAAAATCCGTACACTGGTTTTGACGGGTATGTGGTAGCTATGTGCACTCCCATCGTGCACGACTCCCCCAAGCAAAGGAAAATATTCGAGGTGAGTTTCCTTGGCTGGTCTACCGGTACTCTGGAAGGAAAAGATTGACGGTAATTCCACAGAGGAGGTATTTTCAAACCCTCTGCCCTCTGTAGCGAGGCCTCCCGCACCACTGCCGTCCTCCTCTTGTCCCCGGAAGCAAGAGAAGATAATAAATTGTATGATACCGGTACCGTACTCGAGCAGGGAGAACAAATGAATCACAGCAAAAAAAAAAAGTAAAAAAACGAAAACGTCGAATGTGATAGAAATTCCGAGTCGCACCGGCCTATTTCAATACAAGCATGTCAAACTTTATGAATGAATCTACAAAAAAACTCACATACCACCTAACTTCAAGCAGCAGCACAGTTCTTCGTGGTGTCAGTACATGCCTGAAAGCTCCTCGCACACACCTCGTGCCAGGTTCTATGAATACAAGGACCCTACCTTTGATATCTACCGAGGCTGCCAAGTATAGTAGCCGTACAGCCCAAGGCAGTGCGGTATCATAGCCGGTTCCTGCCTTTACCGTAAACCTCCCCATTCCCCCAGCAATGGAGAAGTTCGTGAAAGCATAATGCCGTTCGTCGGCGAATCTCTGGGTAATTCAAAGAGCCATTGAATATGCTGACGGAAAGTCTCCTACCAAGACCTAGCATAGTTCAGGATTCTAGATTTACCACTCAACTAACCGAGACCGCAGAGTAAACCTCCGGTGACTTTCTTACGGTAGTATTCTGTACCCTAAAATATAACCAAAACTACTCCGATTAGTACGGTAGGCGCAAATAAAAAAGAAAGAATAAATCTCAAGTCTACTCCAGTATGTCCGCAGAAGCTACCACAACTAGGCGCTACTATCCCTAAGCAGGTGACTTAGTTATCACTACTATCTCCCTTGTTTTGTATTCCCGTCATAGATCGTCACTCGTCTAGGGTTAGTGCTCCAGTGTTGAAATCCTAGGAGAGATATCGACAAGCAAGAGAGGAAAATGCGATAGAATAATTGCTCAATTAACTACGGTATGGTGCTCTGGGGGTTGCTATATACCCGAGTACCCCTATTGTAGCTATCCGTATTGAGAGTCTCTCGGACCTCTCAACGCTAGTTCACTAGCCCTCCTGCCAAGTATCGTGAGCTCTTGACGTGCTCCACAATACCTTACTTAGTTAACAGCTAGCTGTCATGCTGCTTGGCATGGGTCTTAGAAATACTTGCATTGTTTATTTTTTCCCCTTATATCTAAACACCCATCGCGTCTACACTTCAGAGAGGAGGAAGGGGAAACAGAAAATTGTAGAGAGAATAAATGAATAGCCAGAAAAACCAAGAAAAGTAAATATGGTGGAAATTTTAGGCCACACTGGCTTATTTCAATACGGTAGCAATACCCCTCCACTTACACTAAATTCTAGATTTGAAACAGGGGCTCGCAAATCGTGACTAGTAAGGAAAATCTAGGTAGGGGTTGAGCGGGTATGTGATAGACGTGTGCATTCCCAGTGTGTATGACTTCCTTCCACAAAAAAAAAAAAAAAATTCTGAGTAGTTTCTGGGGTAGGCTGACTCGGGAGGAAAGGCGAGACGGCGATTACGAGAGGCAGTGTTTTAAGCTTTGGGAGAAGGTTAGGTGGGGTAAGAGGAGGGAGCTAGTGGCGGGGACAAACACGCTCACGGTGCTGCTGCGGTCCTTGCGACAATAGCACGCATGTTATTAGTTTGGTGTCCGAAGGCGGTAGGGAGGGCGATGCCTCCCTGGGCTTAGGCAGTGCTGTGGGTAGCAGATATTGGACGCTGTAGTAGAGCTATCACACCCACGTGGCCCTTTTCAGTAGCCCACCATAGGGGTGTTCGGCCCTGACCATCTGGCATGTCGGGGTTGACCTCGTCTCGTCCGAGTAATAATTTCACCACTCCCTCGTGCCCTTTGCAAGCAGCCAACGAGAGTGGTGTGTAGCCGTCCTTCTTATCTGGTTTGTTGGGGTTGACGCTGTCGCGTCCGAGTAGCATTTTCACAATTTCCTCGAGCCCATGGTAAGTAGCCCACCAGAGTGGTGTTTGGCCGTCCCCGTTCGGCTTGTCGGGATTGACTTCGCCCCGTTCTAGTAGTAATTTCGCCATTGCCCTTCCCCCACTGCGGAGAGCTCGCAAGAGTGGCGTTTGGCCATTCTTATCTGGTTTGTTGGGGCTGACGTTGTCTCGTCCGAGTAGCATTTCCACCACTCCCTCATGCCCCCTCCAAGCAGCTAGGAAGAATGGTGTTTGGCCGTAAATGTCTGGCTTGTCGGGGTCGATATCGTCCCGTGCGAGTAGCATTTTCACTACTCCCTCCTGCCCCTTGCGGATGGCCTGCAACAGTGGTGTTTCGCCATTCTTATCAGTTGTGTTGGGGTCGATGTCGTCTCGTCCGAGTAGCACTTTCACAACTCCCTCGTGCCCACGCCAGGCAGCACAAAAGAGTGGTGTTTGGCCGTTCTTATCTTTGCTTGGGTTGACGTCGTCCCGTCCGAGTAGCAGTTTCACAATTTCTTCCCGCCCATTGTAGGCAGCGCACCAGAGGGGTGTTTGGCCGTCCTTATCTGGTTTGTTGGGGTTGACCTTGTTGCGTCCGAGCAGCATTTTCACAATTTCCTCGTGCCCATGGTAAGCAGCCCACCAGAGTGGTGTTTGGCCTTCCTTATTTGGTTTGTCGGGATTGACCTCGTCCCGTTCGAGTAGTAATTTCACAACTCCCTCGTGCTCACGGTGGACAGCTTGTAAAAGTGGCGTTTGGTCGCCAGTACTTGGTTTGTCCGGGTCGATGTCGCCTCGTCCGAGTAGCATTTTCACAATTTCCTCCTGCCCATGGTAGGCAGCGCACCAGAGTGGTGTTTGGCCGTCCCTATTTGGCTTGTTGGGATTGACCTCTTCCCGCCCAAGCAATAATTTCACCACTCCCTCGTGTCCATTCCAAACAGCCCACAGAAGAGGTGTGTCGCCGTCCTCATCTAGCCTGTTGGGGTTGACGTCACCTCGTCCGAGGAGGATTTTCACAATTCCCTCATGCCCCCTGAAAGCAGCTAGCAAGAATGGTGTTTTGCCGTCCTCATCTGACTTGTCGGGGTTAACGTCGTCACGTCCGAGTAGTATTTTCACAACTCCCTCATGCCCATTCCAAGCAGCTAGCGAGAGTGGCGTCTGGCCGTCCTCACCCGGCTTGTCGGGGTCGATGTCGTCCCGGCCGAGTAGTACTCTCACCACTCCTTCGTGCCCATTCTCAGCAGCCCATGCGAGAGGTGTATCACGCATGCTGTCTTTTGCCCGATCCCGCAGCTCTCCACCTTCGCCGAACATGCAACGGTTTTATCAATCTCAAAGATGAATGCACGGTGTAGACGATTGAACCGGGAAAGCTTATCGAAATGAATATGGTACACACTTGGTTTTAGTGCTTTCAAGAGGATTTTGGTGGATGCGCGGTTAATGTAATCATCAAATAACTCTGGCGCGCAATCTGAAAGGTCCCGTTTTGCGTGGATTCCCTAACACAGAGAGGGGTGTTCGAGTGTGGTGGAGGTCAAGAGGGAGGGCGCGCTGCGGATCGACAAAGGGCACGCGTTGGGGGTTGGGAGCGGGGGTGGTCGGAAGAGCCTTGGCCTGCTATGAATTCATATCATACAGTAACTTAGGCGGTTTTTGCCATTGTTGAGTCAACTCTACGGAGGTACAGGGCATAAGTTTTGTAGGTTCCACAAACAGGGGTATGCCACTAGCAGGGGGTTAAAGACAGATTCGGTAAGGGTACTTGGCAAACCCGAAGAGTAAAATTTTTCACAATGTTTTATTTTGTGAAGTTTCATAGCCGATCTTAACTTCAGAACCACGGAAGATATTGCTTCGAGTTCTCAATACCAAAATATTTATTCTACTCCAAGTTCCTGCCTGACCGCACGGCCCAACCACCCTCTCCCACCATCTTACCCGATCACTAAATCTCCGTGTCCCCTACAAGACCACGATGCCGGTTACCCCAGCGCCACATCCAAAGACGGCTCACCTCACTCGTGATCAGCGGCGTGATTGCCAGCTTTTTCGATCAATTGGGTGGAAATACACCCAGATCCGAGAGAAAACTGGGTTCTCGCTGCGGCAGATCGGATATCCGTGCTCCCCCGCATGCCCGGCAACCCCAACCAAAGACCCAGTCGTCCTCCCATACTTTCACAAGCCCAAATTGAGGACCTAGTAGCCTATGTCTGCATGTCTTCCAGGAATAGGCGTCTCTCATTTCAGCAGCTGGCTGAGGAGTTAGAACTGGGTGTGGGTGGGAAAGCTGTCCAGGCTGCTTTGATTAAGGAAGGGTTCCACCGGTGCCTGGCAATGAAAAAACCTCCGATCTCTGAAAGAAATCAACAAATCAGACTCCTATTGGTAGCAAGTGCCTTCTCTAAGTTCTATCCTGCGCCATAGCACAAATACAACACTACGATGGACGAACACCCTAGCTCACCTCTGGTGGAATCAGCTAGCATGGTATATATATACAAGCCCATCAAGCATTATGAATGATTCTATCGAAAAACTCACATACCACCTAACTTCAAACAGCACCGGTATACAGCTGGTTCCTGCTTTACCGTAAATTGCCCCCCAACAGTGGAGAAGTTCATCAAAACTAAATACCGCTAGTCGGCGAATCTCAGGCATGATTCAGTCATTGAATATGCTAATGAACAGTCTCCTGTCAGGACCTAGGATAATCCAGGATCCAGGACTCACCACTCAACTAGCTAACCTAGACTACAGAATAAATCTCCGGTGGCACTCATAGTATTCTGTACCCCAAAACATAAACAAAACTACTCCGATTATTATAGTAGGCACAAATGAAAATGAAAATGAAAAAAAGCTTCAACTCTACTCTAGTCTACTCATAGAAGCTGCTACAATTGGCTGCCGTTATCTCTAAGCAGGTGACTTGCCACCACTACCAGTATTTCGTTTCTTGCTCATGCAATCATAGATCATCACTCGTCTATTTTAGGGTCTGGGGTTCAAATGGTAATTCTCTAGAGCTTACAATATGATACGATTTAATGTGATACAGCACTACGACTTGCCGTAAACTTACTCGAGGATGGCAGCTAGTTCAACGTGAAAAAATATCTCTGATCTTAATGAAGATGTAGGGGGGTCTACACCTAACTTAGAGAAGTGGAAAGAAAACCTGACCTAAGTTATTAAATATACGATTAGCTCCCGGTATCGCTGATAAGTCTTGCAGTGGGACTAGGTTCCTCAGTAGCCCCCCTCCTCATATGCTACCCAAACCCTATGGCTTTTATCCAACCATCATCCAATCTGCTAGCCGGCGTCTAAAATCCTCTTGATTGAAGGAAAGTCAGTATTGCGCAGACGGTAGTCTTTTCAATTGTGCTTATCAAGTTATGGTAGAGTACAAGATATACTCGGAGAGCCTGTTACTTGTTGGAAATTACTTGATGCTGCTTGGAATGCTCTGGTTGGAGTTTCGTCGTTTCACAAAGCCTAGAGCTTTAGCAATTCCGTCTTTGATGAATCGGTGGGAAGCAGGAATCCGTACCGCTGAATGTAAGGGAGTTAAGTGGGCTGCGTGGTAAGCGGGGGTATTTCCTCTCAGGTTCTTTTGTAGGGAATCATTTCCGAGGACTTTTTTTTTTTGCTATTACAAAAGTATGCAAGGAAATGGGGATATGCATGGAGGAAAATGGATGTGTGGTGATCTATCGGAGGACAAGGATGATTTCATTACGTTTCATATACACTCTTGTCCTTACCTTTGGTTTGGAGAGTGATGGATATCAGAGAACTAAGCTGCAAGCTATCCAGACCCTTTGCCATTCGGGACCGTATTTGATTGTGTGCAACATTATTCACTTAATTACATTGTAGGTGAGGATATCGAGGGTTTAGGCCACCCACTTGGGACCAAAAGAAGCAGAGATCATAGCAATAATTGTTGAGCCTTGTTCATAAAAGCAACCTCCGTATCGTAATTTGGAGACCAAGCTGAGTGTGGGGGATTGGAGAAGGCATACCGGAATTGGCCGGGTACCGCTCTCCGGAATCGCACGCCATGTAGGTGATGGGCATCTAAGACGAAGAAGGGTTCAGCTACACAGCAGGTTTTTAGAGTTTATACAGTAATTATCCTTGATGGTTGAGACTGAAAAGTGCGGACAGTCCTCGGCCCCGTTTTGAAGCTCAGGATTGGAGGACGTCCCCGATAAACAATATCTTCATTAAACCATGTCCGTAGTAGAAACCAGTCACCATCATACCTTAGTTAACAACTAAGTTAGCTGTTACGCCATTTTGCATAGATGTCAGGAATACTTGCACTGTGTATTTTTTTTCCCTTATATCTAGATACCCGTCAAATATATAGAGGAGGGGAAGAAACAATAAATGGTAGGAAAAAAATAAATGATCAACCAAGAAATGAATAAAAGTAAATATGATGGAAATTTCAAGCCACACTGGTTATTTCAATACAGCAGAGATACCCCTCTACTCACGCTAAATTCTAGATTTGAAACAGAAGCTCACAGATCCTAACTCGACTCAGTAAGAAGGATCTGGATAGGGGGTTGGGTGGGTATGGGATAGATGCGTGCATTCCCATTGTGTATGATTTCCTTCTACGGGGGAAATAAAATTTAAGTAGAGTTTCTGTGTCAGGCTGACTCGGGAGGAAAGGTGAGGCGGCGGTTACGAGGGTAGTGGTTTAAGCTTTAAGAGAAGGCTAGGTGGGGGCAAGAGGGGGGAGCCAGTAGCGGTGACAAGCACGTTTGTAGAGCTGCTGTGGTCTATGCGACAATGGCACACAAGTTATTAGAACGGTGTCCGAAGGAGGTAAGCCTGAGGAGGACGATGCCTCCCCGGGTTTAGGCAGTGCTGTGGGTAGCAGATGTTGGACGCTGTAGTAGAGCTATCACTCCCACGTGGCCATTTTTAGCAGCCCACCACAGGGGTGTTCGGCCATGGCCATCTGGATTGTCGGGGTTGACATTGCCTCGTCCGAGCAATAATTTCACCACTCCCTCGTGCCCATTGCAAGCAGCCGCCAAGAGTGGTGTTTGGCCTTCCTTATCTGATTTGTTGGTTGACGTCCTCTCGTCCAAGTAGCATTTTCACAACTCCCTCATGCCCCTTGCGGATGGCCCGCAACAGTGGTGTTTCGCCGTCATTATTTGATTGGTTGGGGTTGATGTCGTCTCGTCCGAGCAGCATTTCCACAACTTCCTCGTGCCCATTCCAAACAGCCTCCAGGAGAGGTGTTTCGCCGTCCTCATTTGGTTTGTTGGGGTTGACGTCGCCTCGTCCGAGCAGCATTTTCACTATTCCCCCATGCCCCTTGTAAGCAGCTAGAAAGAGTGGCGTTTGGCTGCACTGATCCCACTTGTCAGGGTTGACGTCGTCTCGTCCGAGTAGCATTTTCACAACTCCCTCATGCCCATTCCAAGCAGCCAGCAACAGTGGCGTATCGCCGTCCTCACCCGGCTTGTCGGGGTCGATGTCGTCCCGGCTGAGTAGTACTCTCACCACTTCCTCATGCCCATTCTCAGCAGCCCATGCGAGAGGTGTCTGACTCATGCTGTCTTTTGCTTGATTGCAGCTTTCCACCTCTACTAAACATGCTACAATCTCATCAATTGCGAAGATGGATGACGGTGTAGACCATCAAACTAGGAAAGCTTATCGAAATGAATACGGTATACACTTGGCTTCTGTGCTTTCAAGAGGATTTTGTTGGATGCGCGGTTATTGCAGTCATCAAATAACTCCAGCGCGCAGTCTGAAATGTCTCGCTTTGCGTTGATTCTCTAATATAGAGAAGAATATTCGAGCGCGGTGGAGGTCAAGAGGGAGGGTGCATTGGAGGTTGACAAAGGGTACGAGTTCGCGATTGGGAGCCGATGACCTTTAGTCTGCTGCGAATTTAGACAACCTAAGCAGGTTTCTGAAATTGCCGAGGGAGCTGTGTCAAAAAAGCTGCTGATGAGACTGCTGATGAGGCTGGAGGTGCTGGTAAGTTAGCAGTGGAAGCCTCCTTGTCAACGCCAACAAGCCCTTGGCAAAAGGAGAGTAATATCCCTGCTTAATAGATACTAGGATTCGGTACTCGACCGGATCTGGACTGCTGCCAGGATGTGTCACTCGTCTAAGTCCAAGAGCCGCTTCGCAAATTGGGAATGCCAAGCCCGGATCTCTCCCCACCTTATCCCCTTCCAGGAAAAACGGCCGCCGCGGCTATGGATCCAGCCACGATTTACTTTACCTGTTCGTGGCGGAAAACAATCGACTCGGTTCAAGTTGAATGATTAATCACTGCCAACAAGAAAGTTTTTTTAATGTTAAGAAATGCTGCTAGACACCTGCTACAACAATCTGTGATTTCAGTTTTTGGAAATATGAACCGGAAGACCACAGTCTTTGGGTTTGGGATTGGGGCATTTCATATGGGGGCCTCAATCACGGCCACTGGCAAATTCTGGCAGACTAAGCACACATAAAATTATTCAGAGATGGGACATTGTACTGGATCCAATTCGGCTAAATAATATTGCTTTTTCAGATATTGTTTGCAGATTTTTGTCATTAAAGATGATTCTGGCAGGTTTCCCGCAAGAGGAGAAATTCCCAAGAAACACGGGACTGCGCACAAGACTGGGGGGGTGGGCGGAAATGCTAGGTGGTTGCTTATCGATCAAGCCGAACCAGCGTTGCGGGTATGTACCGACCTTTACCTACATGCTGGGAGCGCAATTCAGAACCACCCTTCGCTCATGGCAACGGGTGATATCCTAGTATAATACTCGAGTATGGGCAAAGGTCGGGGACAGACTTTTTTCTTTTGTTTGGCGAGTGCTGTGCTTGAGGACAGGTTTATCACGAGAGGGACCACCATACGCCTCAGATGGGAGGAAGGGGGAAACAATAAGTTTTTGAAAAAAATAAATGACCAATAGCCAGGAAAGGGTGAGAAAAAAAGTAAACAAGAGTATGTATGGTTGGTGTTCTAGACTACGCTGTCTTATTTTCCTATAGTAGAAGTAGCCCTCTACTCATACTAAACTGTACTTGAGTACCCGAGTGCAAGCAGCTGTTAGGCAGAAGCTCGTGAATCCCGACTTAATTCCATGGGGAATATACAGATAGAGGGCGGAAAGGGTATGTGATAGATATGTACACCTCAATTACTTATGATATCTTTCCACTAAAAAAAGAGTAAATTTAAGCTATGCTTCTAGGGCAAGCTTAGTCTAGGAGGAAAGGTAGGACGGAAATTATTCAAGGCAGAAGGATGAACGGGGGTGGGAAGAGGGAGGCAGTAGTAGCGATGAACATGGGTATGGGGCTGAAGCTGTCCTTGTGAAAATGCCAGTGGAATATTCGAAGGTGGTAAGGAGGGCGATGCCTCCCCGGGCTTAGACCATGCGGCGGGAAGCAGATATTGGACGTTGCAGTAGAGCCATCACTTCCGCGTGGCCGTATTGAGCAGCCCACCAGAGTGGTGTATGGCCATCGAAATCTGGGATGTTGGGGTTGACGCTGTGGTGTTCGAGCAGTAATTTCACCACTTCCCCATGCCCATTGCAAGCAGCCAGCAGAAGTGGTGTTTGGCCATCCTTATCTGGCTTGTTGGGGTTGATGTCGTCTCGCCCGAGTAGCATTTTCACAACCCCCTCATGTCCATTGCGGGCAGCTTGCAAGAGTGGCGTTTGGCCATCCTCACCTGGCCTATCTGGGTCGATGTTGTCACATCCTAGTAACATTTCGACAACTCCCTCGTGCCCATTGCGGGCAGCTTGCAAGAGTGGCGTTTGGTCTTCCTCACCTAGCGCGTTGGGGTCGATGTCGTCTCGTCCGAGTAGCATTTTCACAACTCCCTCATGCCCATTGCGGGCAGCTTGGGAGATTGGCGTTTGGCCATCCTCACCTGCCTCGTCTGGGTCGATGTCGTCACGTCCGAGTAGCAGTTTGACAACTCCCTCGTGCCCATTACCCGCAGCCAACAGGAGAGGTGTTTCGCCGTACCCATCTAGTATGTTGGGGTTGATGTCGTATCGCTCAAGTAGTATTTTCACAACTCCTTCATGCCCATTGCAAGCAGCCAGCAACAGTGGTGTTTCGCCTTCGTCACCTGGTCTGTCGGGGTCGATGTCATCCCGGGCGAGTAGTACTCTCACCACTCCCTCGTGCCCATTCTCAGCAGCCCATGCGAGAGGTGTATTACCCATACTGTCTTTTTTGCTCCCGCCTCTACCAAGCACGCTACAATCTCATCGATAACAGAGATGGATGCACAGTCAGACAATTGAACCGGGAAAGCTTATCGAAATGAATACTGCGAAAACACTCGGTTTCTGTGCTCCCGAGAAGATTTTTGTGGATACGCGGATATTGCAGTCGTCAAATAGCCCCAGCACGCAATCCGAGAGGTCTGGCCTTACGTGGATTCCTTGATGCAGAGAAGAGAAGAAAACTCGAGAAATGGAGCGTGTCGGGCCCAGAGGGAGGGCGCGTCGGAGATCAAGAAGGGTGCGCGTTGGAGATTAGGGGCGGAAGACCTCCGGCCTGCTGCGAATTCAGGCCACTTAAGCAGATTTTTGTGATTGCCGAGTGAGTTGTGTCAAAAAAGCTGCTGATGAGGCGGGAGGTGCTCGTGAATGGCCAAGTGCTCTCCTTGTTAAAGGCGACAAGTCCCTGGCAAGATAGCAAGATCCCTGGCACAGCTAAATTTAGTCGGAATCCAAGAGCCGCCCAATTAGTAATACCAAGCCTCGTTTCCTCGCCTTGTCCCTTTGCATTAAAAACCACCGCCGTATCTGCCTAATATTAGTGCTTGTACGAGTACACTGAGGAAAGGGAAACAATAAGTTTGAGGAATGATAACATAAATAACCAATGACCAAAAAACAAAAACAAAAACAAAAAAGTAAAAACAAGGGGAGCTACGCATTGTGGGAATTTCAAACCACACTAGCCTATCTCAATAGTAGAAGTAGCCCTCCACCCGCACTAAACTCTACCTACATGTGTGCTTGAGCACAAGTGGATTTTAAACAGAAGCTCACAAATCCCGACTAGACTCCCAGGGGAGAATACGGATCGAGGGCGAACGGGTATATATCACAACTTTTCACCCCTGCCAAACTAGCTACAATCTCATCCCTCCCAGAGATGGATACCCAGCGTGGGCCATTGAACCGGGAAAGCTTATTGGAATTAAAGTGGATATGTGGTTATTGTATCGTCAAATAACTTTAGCACAAGCAATTTTGGTCCATCGGGAAGCTCCCTTTTTGCGCGCATTTCCCAACACCCAGAAGGGTATTCGAGAAACGGCGTCCCACAGAGATTGGGGGAGAGACCGGTCGAAAGAGCCTTGACCTGCTGCGAATACAAATAGCTAAAGCGGGTTTCTGCCATTGGGTGAGCTATATGAAAAAGCCCGGCATGAACCCGGAGGTACACCAGGGGCGAAAATACATTTGCGTTTTGAGTAAGCTCCAACACCTAAAAGATGTGTAAATATTTTCACCCCCTGGTATATTCTTACAGGGTAAAACGAATTAACTGGACAGCGGATGCCTCCTTGCCTACCGCAATAAGTCCTTGGTAGCAGGCAACACACCCCAGAAGATGGCTCAAGCTATCTCTAACAGATACATATCCAGATCCCTACCAGCCTTGCCAAATGTCAATGCAATCCTGCAAGAATCCACAATCTGCCATAGGCAACAAAAGCACCAGGCAGTGAGTGAGAGCTAGGGTTGCAGGATGCTTATGGCGTAACACTGAGTTGGATAAAATGGGGGGAAGCATGGCTTGGGATAGCTGCTTTGATGCGGATCTCTCACTGGGGCCAGCCCTCCAAGCCCAATGCACTGCGCCATGCCATCCCAGTGGAGACAGGTCACCGAATCTCAATAGTGACGATATTCCTTCCATAGGAGCATTCCTAGCCTCCACGCACATTCCAGAGATAGCATCGGGAATTTTCTTCTTGATGTCCGCTTTCAGACTACGGGCCATCGCATCTTGGGTAGTGTCCTTATCCAACTTAGAATTAAGATATCTGATTATGTCACCTCCTCTTGGAGTGATGCTTATAGTTGTTACTCTTCCAGAAAGATGCTTCTTGATTTCATCTTAAATCTACCATCTCCTAGTCATAAATATTCGAGTTGCGGGGAGACTTTTGTAGGTTTTGGTTTTGGAAATTTAGAAGCTCAATTTGATATTCTGCTCCATATTCACCTAGAACTTTGATGCATATCTATGCACCCTTTTTGGAAGAGGTAGTCTACACAATCTTCGCAATATCGGAAAGTCCCAGTTCCCATCTTCCAATGGCATTTTCTGATCTTCATAGACTTGCGCTATTTTTACTCCGGTGCCTCTCCCATCACGCCTACAACCTGTTTGAACAAGGCACTAAACATTCTCGTTGATTGCTTCTACCTCTAGGCAACAAAGTCAAAGCAAGAGCAGGAAATAGCGACATTTTCTCCTCTGGCCTGATCGCAGGAGCTATAGATCACTAAATGAGCCAACATCACAACTTATCAGCACTCGCCATCTTCCTTCCATTCCTCAAGGTTCTCTCCTATTACCAAATATTAGTTTTGCCCACTCCCAGATCTCCACAGCAAAACAAAACTGGCTCACATATCCGCCATCTCCATTACTGGTACTCGCCCACTAGCTTGTAAACTCCTCTGTTTGTAAGAACCATTCCCCCACATTTTTAACTTAGCCGCCTTGAATGTCCTGGCGCCGTAGTTGGGGCCCTAGTAACGACAAATAGGTCAGGAAACGCGACTGGCCAGCCGAAATGTACAGTTGCTCAACACACTACTGCCGGCGTTCAAAGAGTTGATATTATCCCCGAAAAGTAAGGGTTTTTTCCGCTTTCCGCCCTTAGGGTTGTATATAGTGGGCGTGGAGTCTATCTACTGCTAGAATTGCTAGAGAGAAAAGCGAACAGTTTCGCGGGACCTCGGGGGAGCCTCCGCGCTGTCTCATCCATCTCTCACGAATTTGTTCCCACAACACCCTTTTTGCGCCTGCTGTATCGGTCGCGAATACTACATCTCTCTAGGTTCTATAGTGTGGCACAACACACGTATTGCACTACGACGGACGAACATCCTAGAGCACCTCCGGTGGAATCAGTTAGCTTAGCATATATACCAGCACATCAAGAATTATCAATAAATTCACCAAAAAAATTCACATGCCACCCAACCTCAAGCGGAAGCACAGTTCTTGGTAATGTTGGTACATGCCTGAAAGATCTTCACACACCTCATACTAAATTCTGTGAAGATAAGGACCCCTACTTTTGATATCTACTGAGGCCTCCAAATACACTGGCCGCACAGCACAACACAGTGCGGTATCGTAGTTAGTTCCTGCCCTTATCATAAACTATATTTTCTAATAAAGGAGAAGTTCGTGAAAACTAAATACCGTTCGTCGGAGAATCCTAGGTATAATTCAGAGTCACTGAATATGCTGATCAACAGTCTCCTATCAAGGCCTAGGATAATCCAGGATCCAAGATTCACCGTTCAACTAACTAACCGAGACTGCAGAGTAAATCTCCAGTGACAGTGTAAGATTCTGTACCCTAAAATATAAACGAAACAACTCCGATATTGTAGTAGGTGCTAAGAAAAAAGAAGGAAAAGCCTCAGCTCTACTCTAGTCTGCTCACAGAAGCTGCTACAATTAGCCCCTATTATCTCCAGGCAGGTGACCTGTCACCACTATTTCTTTTCTTGTTTCCTACTGGAATCACAGATCAGCACTCGTCTATTTATATTGTTCGAGTGGTAATTTTCCAGAGCCTACAATAAGATTTAATACGATACAGCATTATAACCTGCCGTAAATCCACTGGAAGATGCTAGCTAGGTTGATATGAAAATATCTTCGATCTTATTGAAGGTGTAGGGAGGGAGGAGGACTATACCTAACCCAGAAAAGTGGAAAGAAAGCCCTGTTTAAGTTTTTAAATTGTCCCTCATTAGCGCCCCCTGCACACAATCCTCCTCATATGCTACCAAAACCTCATGCCTTTTGTCCACCATCATCCAATCTGTAGGAAGGCGCCTAAAATCCTCTGGCGGTAAGGAAACTTAGATTACCAAGAGCCTCTGCAACATGAGCTCCTGTAGTAAAAGATACTCTTCACCGGCATCAGACCTTTATAGTTCGAGATACCCTTTTCTGGTATCGTACCTTACAGCTGTCAGTTGCGGCGCTATACTAAAGTACGGGGACAAAGCTATTCGTCCGACCGGTCGGCGGCAACCGGGCAACCCCTCAAAAAACCCCACCTCAACGATCAACCACCCCTCAACAACCATGCCTCCAGAAAAGACTGGCAATCTCACAGAGTTTGAGAAAGGGCAAATTGTTGCCTTGAAA
>Ga0307507_10003538_pt1 | contig 30006 bp, 5 predicted proteins | sample 7_EM_MG_FD_207223 | JGI IMG/M metagenome (GOLD analysis project Ga0307507, IMG submission 207223) | Populus trichocarpa ectomycorrhiza microbial communities from riparian zone in the Pacific Northwest, United States - 7_EM | ecosystem: Host-associated > Plants > Roots > Unclassified | place... | reverse complement strand
ATAGTAGCTATACTTTATCCCCCTCTTTAAGATCTGGTCCCTTAGATCTCTTAGCATTATAGTACCTTTTTATTCGTTCTTATACTAGTTTAGCTGTTTCTTTAAGGTCTATATAAAGATTTATTAATATCTCCATTCTCTACTTAGCTGTGCTACTTGTCTTTTTTGCTTAATATAGCGATAACGATATCCTTGGCTTATATCCATAATTTGCCCTAAATAGTAATATCCCTATTCCTTCTTATGGTGTTGCATTGTATGTAAACTGTGTAACTAGTAATAACAATACCCAATTATTCTATACGTAATTAATATAGTGCCTTAGATACTGCTCTAGTGTCTAGTTTAGTCTTTCCGTCTATCCGTCCGTCTGCGGATAATACGCTGTAGATATTACTGCGCGAACCCCTTATTCTGCTAAAAACACTTCCCAAAATACTGCTATAAATCTTAGATCTCTGTCTAATATAATCTTATCTAGTGCTCTATATCTTGCGAACACTTCCTTTATATAGATTCTAGCGATATCTTCTGCTGATATCTCTTCCGTGCATACTATAAAGTATGCCCACTTTATTAGCTTATCCACTATTACCAAGATCGCGTTATAATCTTATCCTATAATAGGATCTCTTAACTTTGGTAACTTAATAATAAAGTCCTATAATATAACCTCCTATGGTCTTCCTGGTGTCTCGATAGGTTGTAGCCCTCTATACAGCTTATACCTTATCGGTTTGTTTCTTTGGCAATCTAGATATTTCTTTATAACTTATCTTACTAGTCCCCAGATTCCTTAAATAATATATTCCTCCTAAAGTCTTAACACTAAGCCTATAGCTCCGTTATGTCCTTAAGTTATTCCCTTGTGGAATTCCTTAACAAATTCTTCTATAATAGACTTAGGTATATACGTTACTTCTCTATTTTTATATTGCTTTAAGTCTAGATCCTCTATCTATGCTTCTTAGATCTTCTATATCTAATTACTCTCTAGTAATTTATAGATCTAACTTTTCTTAGTTGCTGTAATCTTTGGATAATTATACCTAATTAATCCGTCTTAATCCCTTCGCAATAAAGCTCCTAATAGCTTTTCCTTGTTTTATAGTTTAGCCTTTCTGCTTAGAGCGTCTGCTCGTGCATTGTCTGTACCCTTAGTATGCTGAATTTCAAAATAGTATTTTATAAGCATTTCCGCCTATCTAACCTGTCTTTGGTTGAGTTCCTTTATTATTAGGAATCCTGTAAGGTTTTTATAGTCTATCTTAACCATAAATAGTTTCTCTATGCCTTGTAAGAATGCTCTCTATTCCTTAAGTGCTGTAACTATACCTAATAACTCCTTATTATAGATGTCATAGTTCAACTCTAGTGGTGTTATCTTTTAACTATAGTATGCCACTGGGTGCTATCTATCTTGATATTTCTATAGGAAGTACGCCCCTAGTATAAAGTCTAATGTATTTGTTTCTACAACCGTTTCTAGACCTGGTTAATAGATCTTAAGAACTGGCTCCTAGGTAAATAACTTTTTAATTCTTTTAAATAGTTCTTATTATTCCTTTCCCTATGCCCATGGTTCTTCTTTCTTTATTAACCGCGTAAATGGCTTAATGTTCTATAACCATTGCGCTATAAACCTTCTGCAGTAATTGCAAAACCCTAGAAACGATCTTAACTATGTAATATTCTCTAGTTCCTGCCAATTTACTATAGCCTCAATCTTTTTTAGATCTATGCTAAGTTGGCCTAGTTTAATAATAAATTTAACAAAATCAGTCTTTCTGGTAAAGAACTCGCATTTCTTAATTACTACTAGTATCTATTCTTCTTGTAGTCTCTTTAAGACCCACTTAATATGTTCTCCGTGATCTTCCTTACTCTCTAAGTAGATAATAATGTTGTTAAGGTATACTATAACAAATTCATCTAGGTGTTCTCTTAATATACTATTAATTCGTTTTTAGAACATTGCTAGTGCATTTATAAGCCCAAACTGTATAACCAATAGCTTATATAGTCCTTTCTTTGACCTAAAGGCTGCCTTCTATTTGTTGCCTTCCTTAATCCTAATCTAGTGGTATGCCCACCTTAGATCTATCTTTATAAAGATCTTTATGTTACCTATCCTGTTTTAGATTTTACTAATTAAGGGTAAAGGATACCTATCCTTCCTAGTAATACTGTTTAACTGTCTATAGTCTATACACATCCTGAGTTTTCCGTTTTTCTTTAGGATAAACAATACTGGATATCCTACTAATAACTATAACGGTCTAATATATCCCTTATATAAGTTCTTCTAAATAAACTCCTTAAGCGCTACTAACTCTATTTTAGTAAGCTTATAAATTAGAAAGAACTTTGGACTTATTCCTTTTTCTAATTTTATCTTATAGTCCTAAGCTGTATGCTTTAACAGCTTCTCACTTTCTAGTAACCATAACTTTTTACTATACTTGTGGTATCTCTTTGGTACATAACTTAAGCCTTACTTAGTCTCTTTATATATCGCTCTAACTTGGTACTATACCAGCTTGGTTTGCTGTCGCACTTTACGCTATTATATATCCTTAATATTTACCTAACCTATAACCCAATTAACCTTTGGATTGTACTCCTGTAACTAAGGCATTCCTAGTATTGCCTTGTTCTATCTTAATAGTAGGATATTAAAAGACATTCTAACTAGTCTCCCTTTAATAGTTATCTAAATAGGTCCTATTTTAAGATTAATAATACCTCCTCTATAGGCTATCTAATCTCCTAAAATTATTATAAGTGGATATAGGTGTTCCTTTTATCTGTATAGTAACCCCATCCTTTCTACTGCCTTTGGCGATATGTGGTTTTTAGTTACTCTACTGTCTACTAACACTTTAAACTGCTGATCTTGCCACTTGGCTCTTAAATTTAGGTATTATCCTTAAATTCCTTTAAGGGTTTAAGGCTTTAATACTAGTTCCCTCTAGTTCTATACGCCTCCCCTTTTCCTAACTGTTGGCTGCTAGATCCTGCCTGTACTTAGTTTAACTTTGGCCAATACTTAGTTTGTTTCTTTTCCTCTATATACCATAGATAAGTATTCTCTAGGCACTCCTATTACTATTATCTATCTAGACACTCTTCCGTAAGGAATCTTTTTAGTTAAAGTATTAAGTCCCCTTAACCTTGTACTTCTACTAGGTGCCAACTATATATATACTTAGCATTTCTGAACCGTTTTTCCTCTAGTGCCTAATATATCTTTGCTAGGTACTTCCGGTTCTTATCTTTTAGTGCTCTATATATGTTACACATGTTATCCATATAAGCTATCCACAATAGTATATAATAAGCTGCATATTTTAGGTTAACTCTTGGTTTATCTTTATTCTTAAGTTTAAATCTATACCTAGTTAACCTAACCACTAGTATCTCTACTGTAGGTACTAAGATTTATTACTTACTTCTCTAGTTTTTGGATCCCTCTTCTAGGTTCCTTAACGTTATAATTAATACTCCTTTAATATAACTTATGCGTTTTTCTATAATGGGTTAGTCTTGGACAACTTTTTTATCTAGCTATATATAAAAATCTTTCTATTTGTTACTATATCGTTGCCTATACCACTTTCCGTACAACTGGTTTAGTGTGTATAGTCTATCTATTAGAAAGTACCTTATTATTACTATATTATAATATCCTTTGGTATATCTCTCTTTAAACCTAGTTGGAATATCTAAATCCTCTTCTTATTCTAGTTTGTCTAACTACTTTACCCTAGGTGTCCCTACACTTGGCCTATTAGTAACTCTTTATATAGGTGCTCTGTTCTTTATATAACCTAGCATAGCTAACCTCTTGTTTAGCTTTTGCTCTTACTATATAATGATTCTTGTTCTAAACTTATCTATAGTTTCTTATTTTCTGCATCTTACAGCTAGATCTTTGTAGTTGTCTTGCTTTTTAATTCTAGTATTAACTTTTTAATCTTTAGGCTAAATACTGCGTTTATCTAGGATTACTAACGTTCTTATTCGTTCTCCAAACTTGTAGTTCTTAAACTTGCGTCCTATACTTATTTGTTTGTCACTAAACTAAGTTACTACCCTTTCCTATTAGTTTTCGTCTATTATGGGTCTTTAGGTATGTCTTATCTTGTCTTAAGAATCTTAAGCTTCTTTTATCTCCTCTTAAGAATCTTAAGCCTATGGCCTTTTACCTTTATTAAGTAATAAGCTAGCACTAGTAGTTGTTTACTTACTTAGTTTCTTCTAAACGTTATTCCTATTGTTTTGTAAAGTAATGGAAATTATATCTAACGGTATTGCTATACCCGTTACTGAACCCTATTCTGTAATGGTCTTAGTCTCTACTTCTGTTTCAACTTCTTTAAGGTCTGTATGCTTCCCATAAGCTGCCTTTATTACCTTATTGTCGGTAAATGCTTCACCTTTATTAAACTTATTATCTTTAATATCCGATCTATAAGCTGGTTTATTAGTTTCTTTAAATTTAGATAACAATAGCTCCTATAGCCAATAGCTTGCGCCGTACTTAGCGTCCTTATAAATTTGGTATGCGTTATTGTAACAATACGCAAAACTGTTAATTAAACATTCTTTTGTTCCTCTTAGTACACCGTCGTCCCTCTATATATACGTGCCGTCTGCTGGTCTAGTTCCCTTTACCGCGTAGTTACTCTAACCACCTCTATAGTCTCTAGCGAAATAACCCTATTTTCCACAATTTATGTAAGCTCTATCTTTGAACTATCTTTTTTACTATAAAGTCCGCCTAAACGTCTTCTGCTACTGAGATCCCTGGTTTAGCCTCTGCTCTTAGGTTCTTTAATTACTTAATCCTTAACCTCTAGATTTCTATGGTTTCTTTTTCTATCTTTAGATTTCTTTAGTACCACTTAGGTCTATTAGCTCTGCGCTATTCTATAGTTTTTAACTCTGTGTCTATTATTGCGTATTCTGCGCCTTATATAACTATGGAACTCTGTCTTGCCCTCTCTTAGCTTATTCCCTTTAGTAGATCCTATTATTAATCTTTATTAACTGATCTATTAACTCCCTTAGAGTATCCGCATCTTCTATTAGGATAATTGCGTCCTGGACTTTAGCCTTAAGTCCCTGTTTATACTATGCTATAAGCGCCTTATCGTTCCACTTAACCTATGTGGCTAGTGTTTAAAACTGTGTTATATACTTAATTGCTAAAGTGCGTAATACTAAGTTCTAAAGCTTTTGTTCCGCTGTGGTTATAGCTTCCGGGTCTCTAAATATCTACGTTAGTTATTCCACGAACCTATTCCAACTGGCAAATATATACCGTACGTCTTAGTTAGTAGTTGTTATGCCATTAGCCTATATTTCTATAAGATACAGCTTAAACTACTTAAGTGCCCTCCCCATTAGGAACAATTCTGCATAGGCTACTTAATCTAACGATGTTGCTAACTTCGCTCCTTCTTGTACTACCTTAAAGTGCATTTGCGTGAGAAATCCCTTAAACTTTGACTTCTCCCCTAAGAATCATTTGATTAAAGGTAACTTAATCTTTACTACTCTAATTCCATTAATACGTTCTTTAAGTATCCTATTATTGTCTTATAAGTAATTAACTATTTCCTATAACTAACCTTGCGTAACCACTTAAGAATCCCTATTGTCTATACTGGTATCTCCTGGTCCTGAGGTTATAGCTACCGTTGACGCCGTTATAACTGGTGCTGCTCTTAGTGGCATATTATTCAACCTTATTCAATACCATAACCTTAGTAGTGAATGTATAACGGAACCTTATAGCTTAGACTATAGTGGGTTCTGTTATTAGGCTGGGTATATAGGTATAAACAAAAGCAACAACGTAATAATAACTAGTGGAGTAGTTGCCTAATAGATTAACTCCAATTGTATTCTAAGATTTACTACAAGGAGAGAACTATTTATAGTAGGGACTAAGGTCCTTTAAATACATAACCATACGCCTAAGAAATCCTCTCTTGTACGTGAGGTACGTGTTATACGTATTATACATAAACGTACACTGCGTACACTTCGTACACCGCGTATAATATTATGTGACTCGCTTACTATTCCTCGTTATATAGTTCTACCAGATCTATCCTGGACCGTGCCTATATTAACCAACTAGCTTCCTACGACTCCTCTCTAAGTAGTCGTAACATTGTACTTAAAGCGTCCGTAACATAAAGCCTTGGGTTAATAGATAGAAGCAACATAAGCTCCGTAAGTGCGTTACTCCATATATCCTTGCTTTAGAGAATTAACGTTAATAACATTAATCTTCTTACCTTAATCTTTCTGGCGTAAAGCAATAGAATCCTTATTTAGGGAGAGGATGCATCCATTAAAAAGTAATAGTGTTGTTAAATTAAGCTTTTCCTTTGGCTTTGCTATAAGATTTGTCTTTACTAGCTTATCTTCTTTAAGAGCTGAGAATTGGTCGTCTCCCAAGATAATTATATTATTGGTTTATATGCTAACAATTCCAAATGGAGTTCCTGTAGTTGTAATAAGGAAGCAGGGATTAAATATAGAAGTAGTTATTAAGAGCTTCTCTTTGTGGTGCTTGCTATAAGTAGCCCACTAATGAGTTCCTGCCTCTGCGATTCCATATAATGGCTTGAGTACAACCATAATTGTATCTTTGGGATATTAGTAGCGAATTTGCTCTAGAAGGTATGCCAGTATTAAGCGCTGAAGGCGTGTCTCTGATTGGGTATAGGCCTAAGTGATATCTTATAAATAAACCGCCATTTTATTCTTTATTAAGGAGGGAGCTAGCGCAATAATAACTCGCTAACTAGCTTGTTGAATTATAGGGGATTGCGTAAAAATCACTTCCTTGCCGTCGTCGTTATAACCTTGAATGACCAGTCTCGACTTCTTAAATGGGGTGTTGGTAGCTTTGCCCTTGATCTCGTTGACCATTCTTGACTTGAAGATGCGAACTCTATTGAACTTGGTAGGGTCATACTTCTCGAATTTGAAGACTCCTCTTGCAATGAGACCGTCGATCTCCTGCTTGTCAGATGCTTGGAAAGGAGCTCCTGGAGTTGTGATACGGCCTTCCTTTCGGAGCTGTTTTGCGAGCTCAAAGTCAGCCTTCTCTTTAGCTGTCATAAAGGTAGGCAATTTGAGGCGTAGTCGACGCGTTTCGGACGTTGACTTGGGACCCTAGGTTCAGTAACACTTCTGACCTAAAGTACTCGACCAAATCTTCGTAAACGCGATTGTTCTGCGTGATAGACGCAACTTGGTATCTCCCAGTACTCAGTGACACTTCTGTTACTGGTTTTCCGCAAGCCTAAGGTAGCACAGTATCGCCGGGAACCCCTGCACGAGACTGTCTCTTCTGTCGATAACCTAGCTGCTCTGTGGTTGACTGTGTGTTCAACCACTGATCAGTGTTGGTCACACAGGGTGACTCACCAATAACGACTACTCGAGTAGGTTACAGTGATGTTGGTTAATAGCTTTTTTCATTGGAATGAGGAAGGGCGAGGAGCTTAAGACTCCTCGCCACGCTAGTGCCGCGGCGTCACGTGACGACCGCTTGCCTAATTCCTGACAGTACCCTTAGTATACTAAATTTTAAAGTATTATTCTATAAGCATCTCTGCCCATTTAACCTATCTTTAGTTTAATTCCTTTATTATTAGGAATCCTGTTAGGTTTTTATAGTCCGTTTTAACTATAAATGGTTTCTCTATACCTTATAAGAATGCTCTTTATTCCTTAAGTGCTGTGACTATACCTAACAACTCCTTGTTATAGATGTTGTAGTTTAACTCTAGTGGTGTTATTTTTCAACTATAATATACTACTAGATGCTATGTATCCTAATACTTCTATAGCAAATATACTCCTAGTATAAAGTCTAATGCATTTATTTTAACTACTGTCTCTAACTATAGTTAATAGATCTTAAGGATTAGATCCTAGGTAAATAACTCCTTAAGTTCCTTAAATAATTCTTTTTATTTACTACCCTATATCTATAGTTCCTTCTTTTTTATAAGTCTTATAAATAGTTCTATGTTCTTTAACCACTATATAATAAACCTTCTATAGTAGTTATCAAATCTTAAGAACGATTTTAACTATGTAATATTCTCTAGTTCCTACCAACTTACTATAGCCTTAACTTTCTTTGGGTCTATACTAATTTTTCCTAGTTCTATAATAAATCTAACAAAATCGGTTTTCCTAGTAAAGAACTTGCATTTTTTAATTACTACTAGCATCTTTTCTTCTTATAATCTCTTTAAGACCTATTTAACGTATTTCTTATACTCTTCCTTACTTATTAAGTAGATAATGATATTGTTAAAGTATACTATAATAAATTTATTAAGGTATTCTCCTAATACATTATTAATTCGTTTTTAAAACGTCGCTAGTATATTTATAAGTCCAAACTATATAACCAATAATTTATATAGTCCTTTCTTTAACCTAAAGGCTGCCTTTTATTTATCTCCTTCCTTAATCCTAATCTAATGGTACGCCCACCTTAGATCTATTTTTATAAAGATTTACGCGTTACCTATCCTATCTTAGATTTTACTAATTAAGGGTAAAGGATATCTATCCTTCCTAGTAATACTGTTTAACTATCTATAGTTAATACACATCCTAAGTTTTCCGTTTTTCTTTAGGCTAAATAGTACTAGATATTCTACTAATAACTATAATAGTCTAATATATTCCTTTCGTAAGTTCTTCTAGATAAACTCCTTAAGCGCCACTAACTTGGTTTTAGTGAGCTTATAAATTAGAAAGAACCTTAGACTTATTTCTAGTTCTAATTCTATCTTATAGTCCCATACTATATATTTTAATAGCTTTTCACTTTCTAGTAACTGTAACGGAACCTTGTAGTAGGAACTACGATGGGTCCTATTATTGGGCTGGGTATATAGGTAAAAACAAATTAACAACATAATAACAACTGGTGGAGTGGTTGCCCAACAGATTAACTCCAATTATATTCTAAGATTCACTATAAGGAGAGAACTATCTATAGTAGGGACTAAGGTCCTTTAAATACACAACCATACTCCTAAGAAATCCTCCCTTGTACGTAAGGTACGTGTTGTACATAAGATATATACGTTTACTACATTCCCTACGTTCCTTACGTAGTATGTTATATAACTCGGCTACTATTCCTCGTTATATGGTTCCACCAGATCTATCCTAGACCGTGCCTATACTAACTAACTAGCTTCCTCCAACTCTTCCCTAAGTAGTCGTAACATCGTACTTAAAGCGTCTGTAATACTATCTCCCTTCTCTTTATCTTCGTCCTTAAAGATTCCTAACATCTCCAAGTTGTCTACTAGAGGTATAATGTCCGTTTAATTAATCTAGTTAATATCTTTACTTATTATACCTAAAGCGTCTTCTTTCTTATATGCGCAATGTTATGCTCGTACTATAGCTGCCATACTGTCACTTGGTGAGATAATGTCGTCTCCGTATTCTTATTATGCGAAAGTGGGGTTAGTGTGTATTATAATAGCAAGTCCCTTATCTTAACAACCCTCGTCTTACTTAGAGTGTACTAAAGCAAATATTTAATTGTTCTGCGATGTTCGTTCTTTCTTTAACGCTAAGTATATACATTCTATAACTCTTAGTAGTCTTTAAGTTCCCTAAGTAACTTATTATAGGGTTTTATATTTAATCTACCGCTGCGAAACTTAATGGTGAGCTCTCCGCTGCCCTAGCTAAGCTAGAACGTTCCTAAGATGCGAAATAAAAGGCCCTAGACGCTTAGATTACGGCGTCTGCTTAACTGCTTCGTCTTAAAAAGGGTTGTAAGAAGGTTCGTTTTAAGGAGTAGAAACTTGTTTAATAGGGTCTTAATAAGCTAGGTAATAAAAGGACTAGCTTTCCTCCTGTAAGGAAAACAACTCTGAGTAGCTTAGCAATTGCTCCTCTTGGGTCCCCCTTAGGTAACTTATTCTTTGGTAATCCTTTTTTAACGCTCTCTAACCTGCTCTCTTTTGATACTCCTTTACCTTTCCTATAGCATTCTCTAGGTTGCTTAGTGGTTCCTAGGTAGTTTCACTATAGCCTATCCACTTTACTTTATACTATGTTTTGTTATCTACGTCCTTGTAACTAATAATCTTTAAAACTTGCCATTTATCTTCTTCTTATCCTCTATATATGTCTGCCTTATAGACTGGTGACTTAATATTTCCGTGTACTGGTTCTAGCATTATAATATATTATATAGGGTAGATCTTTATTTTAGCTAGTATGTTTAACTTATATATAACTAATAAAATTCTTTACTTAATTTTAAAAGGTCCTAATCTAACGTGGTCTAACTTCTTGCTTGGTTGTTAACTCTTGAAATTTTTGTATAGTAGCCATACTTTATCTCCCTCCTTAAGATCTGGTCCCTTAGATCTCTTAACATTATAGTACCTTTTTATCTGTTTTTATACTAGTTTAGCTGTCTCTGTGAGGTCTATATAAAGATTTATTAACATCTCTATTCTTTATTTAGCTGTGCTACTCATTTTCTTTACTTGGTGTGGCGATAACGATATTCTTGGCTTATATCTATAATTCGCCTTAAATAGTAATGTCCCTATTCCTTCTTATAGTGTTGCATTGTATGCAAACTATATAACTAGTAATAACGATACCTAATTATTCTATACGTAATTAATATAATGCCTTAGGTACTATTCTAGTGTCTAATTTAGTCTTTCTGTTTATCCGTCCGTCTGCGGATAATACGCTATGGATGTTACTACGCGAACCCCTTGTTCTACTAAAAACACTTCCTAAAATGCTACTATAAATCTTGGATCTCTGTCCAATATGATTTTGTTTAGTGCTCTATATCTTGCAAATACTTCCTTTATATAGATTCTAGCGATATCTTCTACTAATACCTCTTTAGTGTATGCTATGAAGTATCCCTACTTTGTTAGCTTATCCACTATTACTAAAATCGTGTTATAATCTTGTCCTATAATAGGATCTCTTAACTTTGGTAACTTAATAATAAAGTTCTATAATATAACTTCCTATGGTCTTCCTGGTATTTCGACAGGTTATAGCCCTCTATACGGCTTATACCTCGTTGGTTTGTTCCTTTAGTAATCTAGATATTTTTTTATAACTTGTCTTACTAGTCCCCAGATTCCTTAAATAATGTACTCCTTTTAAAGTCTTAACACTAGTCCTATAGACCTGTTGTGTCCTTATATTATTCCCTTGTGGAATTCCTTAACAAATTCTTCTATAATAGACTTAGGCACATATGTTACTTCTCTATTTTTGTATTACTCTAAGTCTAGATCCTTTACCTATACTTCTTAGATCTTCTGTATCTAATTACTCTCTAGTAATTTATAGATCTGACTTTTCTTAGTTACTATAATTTTTGGATAATTATACCTAATTAATCCATCTTAATCCTTTTGCAATAAAGCTCCTAATAGCTTTTCGTTATTTTATAGTTTAGCTTTTCTACTTAAAGCATCTACTCATGCATTATCTATACCCTTAGTATACTGAATTTTGAAATAGTACTCTGTAAGTATTTCCGCCTATCTAACCTGTCTTTGGTTGAGTTCCTTTATTATTAGGAATCCTGTAAGGTTCTTATAGTCTGTCTTAACTATAAATGGTTTCTTTATGCCTTATAAGAATGCTCTCTATTTCTTAAGTGCTGTAACTATACCTAATAATTCCTTGTTGTAAATGTTATAGTTTAACTCTGGTGGTGTTATTTTCTGACTATAGTACGCTACTGGATGCCATGCGTCCTAGTATTTCTATAATAAGTATACTCCTAGTGCAAAGTCTAATGCGTTTGTCTTAACAACTATTTCTAACTTTGGTTAATAGATCTTAAGGACTGGCTCTTAGGTAAATAACTCTTTAAGTTCCTAAAACAGCTTCTTCTACTTACTGCCCTAAACCTATAGTTCCTCTTTCCTTGTTAACCTTGTAAATGGCTTAATGCTTTTTAACTACTATACTATAAACCTCCTATAGTAGTTACAAAACCCTAGAAACAACCTTAACTGTATAACATTCTCTAGTTCTTGCTAACTTACTATAGCTTTGACTTTCTTTGGGTCCATACTAATTTTCCCTAGTTTAATAATAAATCCTATAAAATTGGTTTTTCTTATAAAGAACTTATATTTCTTAATTGCTACTGGCATCTATTCTTTCTATAGTCTCTTTAAGACCTATTTAATATATTCTCCGTGTTCTTCCTTACTTTCTAAGTAGACAATAATGTTGTTAAGATATGCTATAATAAACTTATCTAGGTGTTCTTCTAACACACTATTAATTTGCTTTTGGAATATTGCTAGTGTATTTATAAGCCTGAATTGCATAACTAATGGTTTATATAGTTCTTCCTTTAACCTAAAGGCTGCCTTCTATTTGTTGCCTTCCTTGATTCTAATCTGGTGGTACGCCTATCTTAGATCTATCTTTATAAAGATCTTTGCGTTACCTATCCTGTTTTAGATTTCGCTAATTAAGGGTAAAGGGTATCTATCCTTCCTAGTAATGCTGTTTAATTGTCTATAGTTTATACACATCCTAAGTTTTCCGTTTTTCTTTAGGATAAATAGTACTGGATATTCTGCTAATAACTATAACGGTTTAATGTATCCCTTTCATAAGTTCTCCTGGATAAACTCCTTAAGCGCTACTAACTCTGTTTTAGTAAGCTTATAGATTGGAAAGAACTTTAGACTTATTCCCTCTTCTAGTTCTATTTTATGGTCCCATGCTATATGCTTTAATAGCTTTTTACTTTCTAGTAACTATAACTTTTTTCTATACCTGTGGTATCTTTTTAGTATATAACTTAAGCCTTACTTAGTCTCTTTGTACGTCGCTCTAACCTAGTACTATACTAACTTGGTTTGTTATTGTATCTTATATTATTAAGTATCCTTAATATCGACCTAACCTATAACCCAATTAATCTTTGGATTATACTCCTATAACTAAGGCATTTCTAGTATTGCCTTGTCCTGTCCTAATAGTAGGATATTAAAAGACATTCTAACCTGTCTTCCTTTAATAGTTAACTGAATAGGTCCTATTTTAAGATTAATAATACCTCCTTTATAGGCTATCTAATCTTCTAAAATTATTATAAGTAGATATAGGTGTTCCTTTTGTTTATATAGTAACCCCATCCTTTTTACTATTTTTGGTGATATATGGTTTCTAATTGCTCTACTATCTACTAACGCTTTAAACTACTGATCTTGCTATTTAACTTATAAATTTAGGTGCTATTCTTAAATTCTTTTAAGGGTCTAAGGCTTTAACACTATTTCCCTCTAGTCCTATGCGCCTCCCCTTTTCCTAACTGCTGGCTGCTAGATCCTACTTGTACTTAGTCTACTTTAGGCTAATACTTAGTTTATTTCTTTTTCTTTATATGCCATAGATAAGTGTTCTCTGGGTACTTCTACTACTATTATCTGTCTAGGCATTCTTCTATAAGGAATCTTTTTAGTTAAAGTGTTAAGTCTCCTTAACCTTGTACTTCTACTAGGTGCTATTTATATATATACTTAGCGTTTCTAAACCGCCTTTCCTTGGGTGCCTAATATATCCTTATTAGGGACTTCCGGTTTTTATCTTTTAGTGCTCTATATATATTATAGGTATCATCCATATAAGCTATCCACAATAGTGTATAATACGCTAGGTAACTTAGGTTAACTCTTAGTTTGTTTTTATTTTTAAGTTTAAACCTATACCTAGTTAACCTAACCACTGGTATCTCTATTGCGGGTATTAAGATTTATTATTTGCTTCTCTAGTCCCTAGATCCTTCTTTTAGGTTCCTTAATATTATAATTAATACTCCTTTAATATGACTTATGCGTTTTTCTATAATAGGTTGGTTTTAGATAACTTTTTTATCTAGCCACATATAAAAGTCTTTCTATTTATTGTTATGTTGTTGCCTATACCACTTTCTATATAACTAGTTTAGTGTGTATAGTCTATCTATAAGAAAGTACCTTATTATTGCTATATTATAATATTCTTTAGTATGTCTTTCTTTAAACCTGGTTAGGATATTTAGATCCTCTTCTTATTTTAGTTTATCTAACTATTTTACCCTAGGTGTCCCTGCACTCGGCCTATTAATAACTCTTTATATAGGTACTCTGTCCCTTATATAACCTAGTATAGCTAACCTCTTGTCTAGCTTTTGCTCTTGCTATATAATGATTCTTGTTTTAAACTTATCCATAGTTTCTTATTTTCTATGTTTTGCAGCTAGATCTTTATAGTCGTCTTACTTTTTAATTCTGGTATTAACTATTTAATCTTTAGGCTAAACACTGCGTTTACCTAGGATTACTAATGTTCTTATTTATTCCCTAAACTTGTAGTTCTTAAACTTATGTCCTATACTTATTCGTTTATCTATAAACTAAGTTACTACTCTTTCCCATCAGTTTTTATCTGTTGTGGGTCCTTAGGTGTGTCTTATTTTGTCTTAAGAATCTTAAGCTTTTTATATCTCTTCTTAAGAATCTTAAGCCTGTGGCCTTTTGCCTTTATTAAGTAATAAGCTAGCACTAGTAGTTGTCTGCTTACTTAGTTTCTTTTAAATATTGCTTCTTTTATTTTATAAAGCAATGGAAATTATATCTAATGGTGTTGTAATATCTATTACTAAACCCTATTTTATAATAGTCTTAGTTTCTACTTCTGTTTTAACTTCTTTAAGGTTTGTATGCTCCTAGTAAGCTGCCTTTATTACCTTATTATTAGTAAATGCTTTGCCTGTGTTAAACTTATTGTCTTTAATGTCCAATCTATGAGCTAGTTTATTAGTTCCTCTAAACTTAGATAACAATGGCTCCTATAGCTAATAGCTTATACTATACTTGGCGTTTTTATAAATCTAGTATATATTGTTATAATAAAACGCGAAACTGTTAATTAAACACTCTTTTATTCCTTGTAGTGCACTATTATCCCTCTATATATACGTGCCGTCTGCTGGCCTGGTTCCCTTTACTGCGTAGTTACTCTAACTACCTCTATAGTCTCTGGCGAAATGACCTTGTTTTCCGCAATTTATATAAGCTCCATCTTTAAACCACTTTTCTTGCTATAGAGTCCGCTTAAACGTCTTCTATTATTAAAATCCCTAGTTTAGCCTTTGCTCCTAGGTCCTTTAATTACTAAATCCTTAACCTTTAGGTTTCTATAGTTTCTTTCCCCACCTTTAGGTTTCTTTAGTACCACTTAGGTCCATTAGCTTTACGCCACTCTATAGTTTTTAACTCTATATCTGTCGTTACGTACCCTGCGCCTTATACGACTATAGAACTCTGTCTTGCCCTTTTTTAGCTTGTTCCCTTTAATAGATCCTATTATTGATCTTTATTAACTAGTCTATTAACTCTCTTAGAGTGTCCGCATCTTTTATTAGGATAATTATGTTCTAGACTTTAGCCTTAAGTCCTTGCTTATACTGTGCTATAAGCGCCCTATCATTCCACTTAACCTGCGTGGCTAGTGTTTAAAACTACGTTGTATACTTAATTGCTAAAGTACGTTGTACTAAGTTCTAAAGTTTTCGTTCTGCTATAGTTGTGGCCTCTAGATCTCTAAATATCTATATTAGTTGTTCCGTAAACCCGTTCTAACTAGTAAATATATACCGTATATCCTGGTTAGTAGTTGTTATGCCATTAGCCTATATCTCCGTAAGATATAGTTTAAACCACTTAAGTGCTCTCCCTATTAGGAATAATTTTGTATAGGCTACTTAATCTAATAATGTTACTAACTTTACTCCTTCCTATATAACCTTAAAGTGCATCTACGTAAGAAATCCCTTAAGCTTTAACTTCTCTCCTAAAAACCGTTTAATTAAAGGTAACTTGATTTTTACTGCTCTAATTCCATTAATGCGTTCTTTAAGTATCCTATTATTGTCTTATAAGTAATTAACTATTTCTTATAACTAACCTCGCGTAACCACTTAAGAATCCGTGTCCGCTATACTAGTATCTCCTAGCCCTGAGGTCGTGGCTGCCATTGACGTTGTTATAACTAGTGCTTTAGGTGGCATATTGTTTAATCTTATTTAATACCGTAACCTTAGTAGTAAATATATAACGGAACCTTGTAGTAGGAACTACAATAGGTCCTATTATTAGGCTGAGTATATAGGTAAGAACAAATTAATAATATAATAATAACTGGTAGAGTAGTTGCCCAATAGATTAACTCCAATTATATTCTGAGATTTACTATAAGGAGAGAACTATCTATAGTAGGGACTAAGGTCCTTTAAATACACAACCGTGCTCCTAAGAAATCCTCCCTTATACGTGAGGTATGTGTTATATATAAGGTACGTACGTTTACTACGTTCCCTGCGTTCCTTACATAGCACGTTATATAACTTGGCTACTATTCCTCGTCATATAGTTCCACCGGATCTATCCTAGACCGTGCCTGTACTAACTAACTAGCTTCCTCCGACTCTTCCCTAAGTAGTCGTAACATCGTACTTAAAGCGTCTGTAACAGTAACTATAACTTCTTGCCGTACTTGTAATATCTTTTTAGTATATAGCTTAAGCCTTTCTTAGTTTCTTTATATATCGCTCCAACTTAGTACTATACTATCTTGGTTTATTGTTATATCCTATATTATTAAGTATTCTTAATATTAACCTAACCTATAACCCAATTAATCTTTAGATTATATTTCTATAACTAAGGTATTTCTAGTATCGCCTTGTCCTTCCCTAATAGTAGGATATTAAAAGATATCTTAACTAGTCTTCCTTTAATAGTTAATTAAATAGGTCCTATTTTGAGATTAATAATACCTCCTTTATAAGCTATTAGATCTTCTAAAATCATTATTAATAGATATAGGTATTCTTTCTATTTATATAGTAACCCCATCCTTTTAAGTACTATTGGTAATATATAGTTCCTTATTACTCCACTATCTACTAACGCCTTAAACTTTTAATCTTGCCATTTAACTTATAAATTTAGATATTATTTTATAATTCCTTTAAGGGTTTAAGGCTTTACTACTAGCTCCCTCTAGTTCTATAGGCCTCCCCTTTTTCTAACTATTAGCTGCTAGATCTTAACTATATTTAGTCCTTATTAGGCCGATACTTAGTTCGCTTCTTTTCTTTAATATACTATAAATAAGTGTTCTCTAAGCACTCTCACTACTATTATCTATCTAGGCATTCTTCCGTAAGAAATCTTTTAGGTTAAAGTATTAAACTTCCTAATTCTTATTCCTCTATTATATGCTAACTATATATATACTTAGCATTCCTAAACCCTTTTTCATCTATTATCTAATACATTCTTATTAGATACTTGCGATGTTTATCCTTTAGTACTTAGTATATATTATATATATTATCTATATACGCAATCTATGCTAATATATAATACGCTAGGTACTTTAGGTTAACTCTTAGCTTATCTTTATTCTTAAGTTTAACCCTTTCCCGTATTAGTTTAAATAAAGCCGTCTTATTTACTAGTACCGTAATTCTTTTAGTCTCTCTTTAGTCTTTAGCCTATTCCTTTAGGTTCTTTTATATTATAATTAAGGCTCCTTTAATATAACTTATCTATTTTTCTAATATAGCCTAATCCGCTATAACCTTCTCGTCTAGCCATATACAGAAATCTTCCCACTTATTATTTCCGCGTTGTTTATACCACTTATAGTATAGTTCTATAAGTGTATATAATCTATTTATAAGGAAGTATCTCTTTATTACTACGTCGTTATAACCTTTTATGTGTTATTTTATAAATCTAGTTAGAATTCCTAGATCCTCTTCTTATTCTAATTTGTTTAACTATTTAGCTCTTAGCGTTTCTACCCTTAGCCTATTTATAACTTTTTATACGGGTGCTCTGTCCTTTATATATTCTAGTATAGCTAATCTCTAGTCTAGCTTTTATTTCTACTATACGATAATTCTTTACCTAAACTTATCTATACTTTCTTTCGATTATTATCTTTTAAAAGGATCTTTAAAGTCATCTTGCTTCTTAATTACTATATTAACTTTTTAACTTTTAGGCTAAATACTGCGTCTACCTAAAATTACTATAGACCTTATTTGTTCTTTAAAATCTTAGCTCCCTAGAAATTGTCGTCTTAAGCTTATTCGTTTATCTATAAACTAAGCTACTGCCCTTTCCCATTAGTTATCGTCCGTTATAGGTTCTTAGGTATATCTTATCTCTACTTAAAAATCTTAAGCATCTTTTATCTCGTTATAAGAATCTTAAGCCTTTGGCCTTTTACCTTTATTAAGTAGTAAGCTAGTACTAGTAGTTATCTACTTGCCTAATCGTCTTTAGATATTACTCCTTCCGTCTTATAAAGCGATAGATACCGTATCTAATAGTATTATAATGCCCGTTACTAAACCGCATTCTATAGTGGTTTTAGTCTCTACTTCTATTACATTATTAAGGTTTAAGTGCCCCTAATTAGCCTCTTTTTCTTCCTTATTACTATTAATTAATAAGTACTCTAACTCTATTATTAATGTTACCAATCTTTATCCGTATATTACTATAATATCTTAATCTAGCTTATAGAGTTAATCTTACTCTTTATCTAACTCTTTAGTTCCCTTAAGTCCTCTTAACTCTAGCTCTTATGGCTAATAGCTTACGCCATACCTAGCGTCCTTATAAATTTGGTATACGTTATTATAATAAAACGTAAAATGTTTAATTAAACATTTCTTAGTCTTGCGCAATATACTAGTATCTATATTATTGTACTCTAATAACCTAGTGCCTTTTACTGCGTAGTTACTCTAACCCCCTTTATAATCTTTAGTAAAATAACCTTATTTTCTACAATTTATATAAGCTCCTAATTTAAACCATTTATTTTACTATAGAGTCCACCTAAACGTTTTCTACTGTTAAAATCCCTTGTTTGGCCTCTGCTCCTTAATTCTATAATTACTTAATCCTTAATCTCTAGGTTTCTATAGTTTCTTATTTTACTCTATTAAAAAAAAAAATAGAGATCTGACTGCCGTTTTAGGAGGGTTCTATTGCTGTTTTTAGAGGTCGCGTCGCCAAAATTCCCCACCACCCTAAGCCTCTTGCTTGCCGGTTTAACGTTAAGCCTCTTGCTTATCGCCTTATGCTTCTTACTTTTTAATAGGTAGACCCAGTTTATCTAGAAATATAACCCTTCTACGCGCCTGGCGCTAAAGCTATATATACTCTATAGCTCCTACCTCTGATCCATTTAATCTAGGCTCTATTTCTCTTATTCTTTACCCTCCTATCTTTTTAACCCTATATCGCTCTCTAGATCTTTTTTGCTATTATTACCCTAAGTTTTTTTCTAGCTTCCTAGAATGCGGCGCGCTTAATTATTAGATCGCAGCTTATTGTCTAGCGTTACTAACAATAAGTATATAAATATAAATAGCAACGGTGACAGCTACGGGATAGAACCGATTATCTTTAACAGCAATGTTAATAGTAATACTAATAGTAACGCCAACTGCAATGCCGATAGTGGTATTAGCTATAACACTAATAGCATTACTAGATCTAATAATGCTTATAAAGCACCCGCTTAAGTATAGCTTTATAAAGATTAAGACTATCCACTAAAATACTACTTTAATTAGCTAAAAGAGTTTAAGGAATCTAATTTTATAATATAGGACTATGCTAATAGTAGTATAAATCTCCTTAACCGCATTAAAGAGTACTAGTATTAGTAAGTAATAACCTATTTAGCAGCTTCCTCTTAGGCCTAACTTAATAGAGAGCTAATAATTTCTAGATACTATACCTATATAGAGAAAGACCTTAAGAAAATATACTAAGTCCTCTTGCTTTAGCTTTTTTATAGCTTCTTTAACTAGTTTCTAAATTAGAAATAAGGGAAAGGGGGTAGAAAATAGTATAGGATGAAGGCTTCTAGCTCGCTTAGCTTATACTAAAAGTACTATCGCCTTATATATAAGAGAGCGACTAATAGGAAAATTCCTAGTAAACTAAACCGCTAGATATATAAGGTAATTATATTTTTAGTTAACTATTTAACCTAATAAGGTAAGGCGGAGCTAAGATATTTTTTTTAGGTACTTTAGAAACTGGTGAAGAAATATAGCCTAAGTAAGAAAAAGTAAGAAAAGATTATTATAGACGTAGAGGATCTCGCCCTAGTTCTTAAGACTAACTTAGTTATAATAAGAAAGAGATATATAGTTGGACGATATTAGATGCAAGTATGTTTCTTAATATAACTAGGTCTTTGTACTATAAGCTAACCTAAAGCTCTTCTAAACCTATACTACTAATATATAATAGTTACACTTATTTGGGACCTAAAGGGCGGGCCCTATAATATCGTGCTTAAGTTTATATTTAAATTTACTAAGGAATATCTTAGTATAAAGGAAGCGTGCGTTATCTTTCTACCCTATTCCTCTTACCTTATACTTATAGAGAACTAGTAATACTTTCCTAATTCCTAAGATTATCTTTAACCCTTTACTTATTCTTAGCCCTTATATCTTTTTTCTAGGCCTTCTTTTTACTAATTAAGCTTTTAGAGCCCCTAACCTAACGTCCATAGAGTAGCTTAATAAGTTACCACTACTACTCCGTTTAAACCTAGATAATATCCCCGTATTTTAGCAATTAATTAAAACTTTTTATAGCTATAAGATCTTACCTAACCAACCTTTATAGTACTTAACTCTTTTGCCGTAGATTAAGGACCTTAGCGCAATTATAGGATTTCGGCAGATTGCGCGCCTATATAGTCTCCATTACGGCGTAGGTAAGGTATTTAATAAAAATAATAAGTTTTATTATATAGATCTAGTTCTACTAAGACCCTTCTAATACCTTTACTACCTAGGTAATATAACTAATACCCTTCGCAACCTAATAATACAGTACGCCGACGTTTAAATGTTCCTAAAGCACTACCTTCTATAGCATATTAGCGTAGATATATAGGCAATCGTTTAAGACTTAGAGCCTTAGAAAAAGTTAATAAAAGCGGCATATTAAATAAGTTAATTAATTAACCTGCGGCGGCCATAATACCTAATAAAAGAATAATTTTTATTGGTTAACAAGAACCCGCGTATTCGTTCCTTAATTAATATTTAAAATAAGCTAAAAAGCAGCCTTAAGCGCAAAACTATAGGAAGTATAGAATACTAAAAGCTTAGCTAGGAAATTATAAATAAAAGGCGATATTAAAGAAATACGCTATTTAAAAATATTAAGAAGAATTAGGATAACAAATAAGCTATAATTAATATTAAGCGGTAACTTTCTAGGGTTAAATTTAGTAAAGATATTAAAGCAACCTTAGAATCTAGTAATAATAGATTAGTTAAATATAAACGCCTTATTAAAGTAATTATAACGCTTTCTAGCTTGTCACTAGAAGATAAGATATATAGATATAATAATACTATTAATACGGTTATAGATTACTATAATATTAAAAAAGGCAGAGTATATTAGTGGAACTATTACTAAAGAGAGTCTAGGATAGATATTACCCTTAGTAAAGTTAAGATTAAAAAAGATACTAAAATTTTAGAAACAGCTAAGGCACTAGCAAGAGTAAAGCTATCCCTATATAAGGAGAAAAGACTAAAAATATACTTTATCTGCCTTAGGAATAAAAAGCTTTTAATTAGTAAGCGTATATATAAGTTCTATACTCTAACTACTCTTATAAAGCATTTCCGAAATATATATCTCTCTAAACTCCTATAGTAGGGTAAGATTAAATATAATATTTACGAAGTAATCTTTAAGTATAAAATGCATCTTTAAAACTATACATCCCTTATATATAGGACCTTTTCCCAGTTATTGCGCGCTTATCTTATTATTCTTTATCGCTTTTTATTTTATTTTATTAGTCTATTATCTAATCCTATTTTAGTATTTAATAGAATAGATATAATAACTAAGATTTTATAATTTGTCTAAGGGGGCAAGGGGCGATAAGTAAGGTAAGGGTAAGGTAAATAGTAAAAGGTAAGGGGTAAGGGGTAAGGGGTAAGATAAGGGGTGGCTAATAGGGGATAATAGTTGCTATAAATTATCTAACGGACCAACTATAGATAAGATATATATTTAAATTTTTTAGATTAACCCAAATAGAGAAAGGAAGAGAAGTATTATATAATAACTTCCTACCTAAGCTAATCTCCTAAGCTATACATCTTTACTTATATATTTTATAGCACTTTAAGTAACGAAGTATATAAAGGTAATTAGGGTTAAGTAGATAACTGCTATCCTTAATATAACATATAAAGTTGGCGCGGTAACTATAATTGCGATAGGTCTTAGTCTTATGGAGGGTATTAAAATAGTTATTAACATTTTTGCTTTTATATTTAGCCGTAGCGCACCTTGCCTTAGCGGATTAAAGTAGTAATTTTGTTTATTATAGCTAAGATTAAACAGCTTAAAGTTTCTATATAAACATTTCCTCTATATCCTTAGATGCGGTAATCGCTATCTATATAATGCTAATAGCGAAATTGCCTATAACATCTAGCTCTATAAAGTCCTTAAGTTTAATAAGCTCTTTAATATGCTTAGCCGTTATAAAGGTAATTATATTATATAATACTAAGTTACCTATTAGGCCAAAGACATCCTTAGTAATATTAGAAAACCTATTTATAGACTAGCTAGTTCCTAAAATATATTAGATTTTTATATTTATAAGCTCTTTGAGCTATAGTATATTATAATAATTAGTAATTGTATTAATATAGACGTGGCGAAGTGTAATATAGGCCGTTATTGGCCGTATTATTATATCTTTATTATCGCCACCGCTATTATCTAGTTTAAATGGCGATAAGGTATTAGTATTATTAAGTTACGCTACCTCTAATTCTATAGATTAAAGTTTAAGTATAGATAAATTAGATTAGCGTATAAATATATCCCTTACCTTAATCGAGTATTTCTATACTTATAATATTAGATCCTTACTCCTCCTTGCCATTATTATAGTCCCTCTTATATATAAATTAGATTATTCTCTTAACAGTACTAAAATTAAACTTGTTAATATTTATAATTGTCGGAATATATGGACAGAAGTTACGTGGTTACGTGTCGTCGTTCATGTCTCTAATTAGTCATCCTTATGATGACTCATTAGCCCCCTACTTAGGCACCGCGATCCTTACAATCCTCTACTTTCTATACCTATTAGACAAGAACAAATCTATCAGTTAATAGGCCAATCAAGTGCACTTAGGTGTTACCGACAATAATATTAGTTAGTTTTTAGTTAGGGTTAATTTTACTGAATATTTAGTTAGTTTTTACCTAAAAGCCCCTATTATAGGTAGCTATAAGTATAGGAGATTAGGTATATATAATCGCTTTATAGACTTTAAACTTTAGCCCCTAGTATATAAGTTTTAAGTTATTATATTTCTCGCTATCTATAAGCTACGCTAAGCTAAGCAGAATATTTTTAAATAATATATTTTGTTGGTTTTCTTTTATAGTTTTAGTTTTAAGCAATATTTAAGGGTGTAATTTAGTATTAAATAGGATAATTAAGAATAAGAACTCTACTTTATTAAATATAGCTTTAGAGCCTCTATATATATATCTAGAAGTTATTATTAGCTTCGTCTAATCTATAATAGATTTGGTTAATTATTATTATTCATTGCTTAACGTCCGATTTGGATCCCTGTTAGGCCCACGCGGACTACTCCTTATATATATATGGGGAGAAAACTCTATTTGAGAAAACCCCGTAATCTATCTCCCCGCCTTTTAGGGCTCGCTTATAAGTCGCCTACGAGTTACCAGTGGTGCTCTACTACCTTACTTTTTGACCTTCTTAGGAACTACTGCTGCCGTAACAAACCTACGGACGCGCTAGTATTATATACTGTACTCTACTCCTGTAGAGTTATTAGGGGGCGCCTATTACTTACCCCTTTGCTTTCTATTACTATTTCCTTTACAACCTGGAACTAGTCTAGTATATTTTAGCCAATAAGCCACTGGGTAGCCGCCTTAAGGCCTTTCTATATTAAGAGCAGTGTATTATAGTTTTCTATGCTAGCTGCTAAGAGCATTACTTCTCGGCCAGTGCATAAGGGGCATAATAGTATTATATATTTTGGTATCTGTCTTGGCCAGCTATATTCGCACCTTAGGCTACCTACTAGAATACCTACCTAGTAAAGCCAATCTTTTAGTCCTATTATTCCTATCCTTAAGAGTGTTGCTATTGTATTTTCTGCCTTTATTAGGCCCTCTTAGAGCCCTTAGGTATTTACCCCCCATAGCATTACCTATACTACGGCTTAGGTTCCCCTTGCCTAAGTCTGCCTCTGTACCTTTAACTCCTATTTATCTCTCCAGCGTCGGTCCAACCAGTATTATATTGCGGTAGATAGTTTTCCAGTACTCTTTTATACTCTACTTTGGCTCCTTTCTCTCCTTTACTGTTGTCTTTACTGGCCTCTTACGCGTCTCCCTTTCTTCTCTATATAGGCCTAGGCCCTAGCGCTGCACTATTCTTCTTCTACTTTCTCTACCTATTTTCCTAATATATCTTCCCTATTTTAGGGTTATTAGTTCCTTCTCCTATAGGGCACCCTAGGGTCCCTCCATAGTTTATTTAGGCATATCTTAATATACTTTATAACGTTAGAGTTGCGTTCCTTTTGCACCCTTTACATTACATTAGCTTCAATATATAGTTATAGGGGGGGAATATTGGCTTTCTTCTCGAGTAGTGCTGTGGCCGTTTACTTATACCCACCTATTATACTCCTAAGGCAGGCTATTTAGACCTTTTAGAGTGGTTTAAGGAGTAATTTAGGGGGGCCTTTTTTAGTTTCTCTAGTGGCCTAAATACTAGATCTATACGTTATGGTTAGCCGGATAACTGCTATATATAATAGGCGTAACCTCTAGAAGCATGGACCCTATATAGAATTAACAATCCTGGATATAGCAATATACTATACTTAGCCCTTACGGGCCGCTTATGCCGTATATATGCTCCACCGGAGCTTGCTATTTACCTATACTTCTAATACCCTTAGGCCTTAAACCGGTTGACCCCTAAAGCCTTAGATATAGATTATATGCTAAAAATCTATAGATTGGTTATATTTTCTTATAAAATAGATTAGCTGGTATTTCTCTAGTAAGAATTAGACTCTATATTGTCTTGCCTATTCTATATAGGTATTATAGGCTTTCTCTAGTGTCCTACAGTTCTCTACGGCTGTTAGCCTATATATAATTAGGTTTGTATTATTGATGAAGCCTATCCCCTAGGTCGCCCCTTCCTTAAAGGTGTTAAGCAGGTTGCTTATAAAGAAAAGGAAGAGTATAGGTGATAGAGGTGATCCTTATAGTATTCCTATTATAACTGTAATAGGGGGGCTCTAGTATCCGCTAAAGACTAATAATGTTTCTTTCTGGCCTATAAATCCTTAAATAAACCGAATAATCTATTCTAAGAAGCCCTTTGCCCTAAGGATATATAGGAGACGCTTATAGGGTATATTATTATAGGCGCCGCTAATATCTAGGCTAAGTATTAATACTATAAAGTCCTTTTATATAGCCTATATAGTTTTAATGGTAGTAGTAAGTAGTGTAAGTGCTAATAGCGTTAAGCGATTCTTTCTTGCCCCTATTTGGCTTTATAGTAGTAGGGCGTGTTCCTCTGCCATATCTGCTATATAGTCCGCTATAACCTTTTCTAAGATCTTGCTTAGGGTGTTTTCTAAGGCAATAGGGCGGTAGCTTTCTAGGATTAAGTAGTCTACTTTACCTTCTTTTCGTAAGATAACCGTTATTATAGATCTTCTAAGTTGCGGGTAGTAGCCTATTGTAAAGTATGCTCTGGCTACGTCTATAAGCTAAGGTGCTATAAGTGGTCTATAGATCTTTAGGGCTTTGTTTAGGATCCTATCTAGTCCTAGTACTATGTTATTTAAAAGGCGGCTAATAGTTCTGGCCATTTCTTCAATTATTATGTCGCTGTTAACCCTTAGGCGAGTCACCGGTGTTTTACTAGTAATATCGCTAAGGTCTACTAAAGCCGGTTAAGGGAAAAATCTTTCTATAAGGATCTTTACCTTCTTGTTATTATTGCTTGTGGCCTATAGTTCACCTGCTCTTTATAGGGGTAGTAGGTGTAGATCTTCTACTAGGCGTCCCGCCTTTTTTTTTACCTATTTTGCTATGGTCCAAAGGCCCTTATTATAGGGGAGACTTAGGTTAGTAGTGTGTTTATTTATAAACCGTTTCCAGTTATTCCTTGCTTCTTTTCTTAGGGTATTCTTTAGCTGGTTTCTTATGTCTTTATATTGTCTCTCGTCCTTAGAATCGTGGCTGCTTATGTATTTCCTCCTTGCTCGTCATTAGCCGGCTACAAGGGCCGCGCACTGTGCGGACTATGCGTGTCGCGTATAGGGGCCTGGTTTTGAAACCGGGCAGTGCTCTTTTAGCCCGCTTTTAATTGCTGCCTAGCAGGTAGTTATATATTAGCTATAATATAGTAGAGTTTAACATGCCTGCTTATCCAGGCCTCTACCCCAGTTTTCAGTAGCTTATTCCCACCTTTGGGCGTCACTACCTCTACGGTTAAGGCCGGGCCAGAACCTCTCCCGCCTAAGTAACTCCTATTTGCTCCTTAAGCATATCTCACCAGCATACCGCCCTAGAGGCGAACGGTTCCGTCTATTAATATACCGACACGCGCATCCGTTCTCTTAAGCCACATAGCAGTCTCTCTGGCTAGGGTATAATCCTGCCTGCCTACTAGGTGCACTAAGGGTCAGAGCCTAGCTAAGGGGTAAGGTCCTTAGAGCCAGCAGTGGCTGCTACGTACTACGCCCCGCAGGAGGCTAGTAGTAGTGTAGGGGCGTAACACCCTATACTACTGCCAGTTCCCGTTTCGCGTTGCCTGTAGGAGTCTCCTTATAACAGGCCGACCGTGTCTTGTAGAAGGGGGCCATAGAGATAGGTCCCGTGCCAGGCGACCTACTCCCCCCTCTCTTACTAACCAAGCTTGTGTCCCCCCTTCCTATAAGCTGGCCTGTGTCTCTAACTGTTGAGTCCTCGTCCAACTGGCCTGTGTTTCCCCTGTAGCCTCCCCCATATGTATGCATTAGGTTGCGTGCACCACGCCTATTAAGACCCTCCTGTGAGTCGCCTGTAGATTTGGTTAATTAGTTAAAGCTTTAAACATTAATTACTTAACTAAAGACTAATATAACTTCTAAAGTTCTAGGTCGATATTTAGCTTATATATATACTAAGCATTTTCCGCTACCTCTCTACCTAGATAAAGCTAGTTATATAACTAGAAAACCTCACTAACTATATTTAGTAAAAGTAATATCCGCGCTTTTTATTAATTATTTACTATAACAGTAACTTAGACTATAAAAAGTGGTAAAATCTTTACTAAAACCTTAGTAATACTAATACTAAAAGGGCCTTTCTTAACCTAGGAAAAGAGCGTAAAAATATATTAGGAATCCTCCTATAGTAACTATTTACTAGCCTATAAAAAACATATATCCTTTTTAGAATAACTTTAACGCTTAATCTATCGCACTATATTTAATAGCGCTAGCTTTTAACCTACTATATAATAAGACCCACGCCTATAAAAATTAAAAAGTGCTTAGTAGTATTAACACCTATTTAAACCTTCTTTGCTATCCATTCTAGACGTTTAAACTCCTTTATCTTATTTTTAGAGATTATAGTATAGCAGATTTTAGAGTTAAGAGTTAATTTAATTATAATACAGTTGGTGCTTAAACCAATAATATAAATACGCTATTGCAATATTAATTAATAATATTTAAAATTAGTCTTTTACTTACCCCTTTATTAGTATTAAAAAGTTATTTAGTTAAAATACTTTTCTTAAAATTAACTTGGCTGGTAAATGTATTATAGAAGCGGAAAAAATTTAGGTCCTATATCTAGCTATTAGATTCCTTTACTAATCTACTATAGCTAAGCAATTCCCTATACCAGGCTTCCCTATCCTATATATTAAGTTTAAGGGTGGATTTGCGACTTAAAGCTATATATAGGATTTTCGATATTTTATTAATTAATAGGAATATTTAATTAGAATTGCTAAATAGCCTAAAAGGGAAGAACTAGGCGCCACTAGTATATTTAGGGAGATAAAGGTATTAGCAGCCCTATCTTAGTATAGAGAGATGCGGTTTTTGCTTACCTAAAAGTTAAGTACAGTTAGTAGTAATAAGGTCTTTATTAGATAGAATATGCAATCCTTAGAAGTCTATTTATATATATAAAAGACTTAATCGGCAGAAACTAACGCCTTTAATACTATATTATAAATAGTAAGGTATAGATTACGGTATAAATTAGCTAAGTTAGCCTAAAATATATATATGCAATAGGTAATAAAGACTTTTCCTAAAAGTACTAATGCCTAATTAATACTAGTGCTATAAGTAATAAAGATAGGTAAATACCTATCTTAAATAGAGGTTATTAAACGCATTAAAGTAAAAAGAGGGTTTTTATAGGGTAAATATCTTCTTACCCCTAGCTATACTAGACACTTATAAAATATAGGGACACTATTAATGTCGCAGGTAGTAAAGATTGGTAAAGGCTAAGAATAGTGCTTAAGGTATAAGTTAGGGTTACTAAATAGTAAGAAGACGCTATAAATAAATCTACTAAAGTATATTTTATACACTTTTAAGTTCCCTACCCCGCCGCTAGTTTTATAGCTATATTAGCTGTATACTATTTAAACGCCTATTTTAAAGTAGAGGTTAAAATTAAGAACCGTTAAATATTAGGAAAGGGGATATATTTACGGAGGGTTACTAGGCACGGGAAAGACCGGTTAATAGTTATATAAGTATACTATTTAGAGGTCTAATTACAGCTATATATAAAATTTAGGCCGCTAAATATTATAAAGGGTAGAAAGGCACTATAAATGCATTTATATAAATAGAATACCAGGCGTCTAATATACGTAGCGGCCCGCATAGCGGCTATTATATATATTAATTATAGGATGCTATATATAGCGAAGATCGTTTAAAGGTTATATAGTATGGTAGTTCCTATTAGAGTATATATAGGGTTTAAATTAGGCCGCTAAATATTACAGAGAATAAGAAGGGACATTATAAACATGCCTATAGAAAATAAGGGTTAGTAGCCTATTATAGGTAGAGAAACGTAAGTTATATAGTTACTTACTTTAGTAGTATATTTAAGGTATTAAAAATATTACTACTAAATCCTTATTAATAAAAATAGTAAAGCCTAAGTGTTAATAGTGATGCTTACTTAAGCGTTAGGGTGTTAAATATTTAAGGCTTATTTAAAATGCTAAGTATTTTAATATCTATACGTGTTGGCGAATTAGTATACCTAGTACGCAAAATATAAATAGGTTAATAAAGCCTACCCCTTTAAACTGCCCTACTACTTAGACAATTTTACTTATAGCGAGCTTATAAAATTAAATATAGTAATATAAAAAATAAGTAAGTATAAAACTCTAATAAAAGATTACTAAATGTAACGGGACTAGCCCAGTTACAGTAGGAATGTCTTGGTGAAACACTTAATAGATAAATTCCGACGCTTTAACCAAATTCTGCCGAATTCTGCCAGCTTGATCGACTTCTGCCAAGTTCTGCTAGATTAATCGAATACTACCAAAGTCCGTCAAAGACCGCGTGCGCACGTGCGCACGTATCAACCACTAAGACCCCTAAGTATTTAATTATACGATTCTCTTATTATTCTTTTCTCTTCTTTACGCAACGTCTTGTACCTAGCAAGAGCTATATACCCTTAGATTTAGATAGAATTTATATTATTCCTT
>Ga0307507_10003537_pt1 | contig 30015 bp, 9 predicted proteins | sample 7_EM_MG_FD_207223 | JGI IMG/M metagenome (GOLD analysis project Ga0307507, IMG submission 207223) | Populus trichocarpa ectomycorrhiza microbial communities from riparian zone in the Pacific Northwest, United States - 7_EM | ecosystem: Host-associated > Plants > Roots > Unclassified | place... | reverse complement strand
ATAGTTAGCTTTTAAAGTTATTAAGTAGGTTAACTGCGTATTATTTAACTTTTAAAGTTGCTAAGTAGGTTAATTGCGTGTTAAGAAATATATAGTTAGCTTTTAAAGTTATTAAGTTAGTTAATTACATATTAAGTTAGTTAAATTGCGTGTTAAGTTAATTAATTGTATGTTAAGTTAGTTAAATTGTATATTAAGTTAGTTAATTGTATGTTAAGTTGGTCGAATTGCATATTAAGTTAGTTAATTGCGTGTTAAGTTAGTTAATTGCGTGTCAAGTTGGTTAAATTGCATATTAATTACGCGAAACGCGAAAATTAAAGTCTACTTAAATCTTATCCTGCGAATATTTTCCCGATATAAGCTCCGTCTTAAACTCTTAACAAACTATAATTAATACCCTACTAAAACTAGCAAGGTTAGCTATAGAATGTCCTAATTAAGCAAAGACGCTGCTTAAACTATAGATCTATTCTTCTATAATAGCACTTTTGTTAATTTTAAAACCTTTATCTCTCTACTAAAATAAACGTATAATAACGCCAGCCGCGAACATATAGCTATTATTAAACTTAAAAACCTATAATAACGGAACCAAGACTTTACCAGCTTCTTTTTAGAATTTTTAGGTCTTATTAGCGAGCTGGATTAGAATAAAGCTACTAGAGTTGCTACCCTTTAATAAGCTATTTCGGATAAAATTAGAGCCTAGTTAATAGGCAAGGAACTACTAAAAAAACCTATCCAAATTTGCTATAATATATTAACGAATTAATGAGGACCTTTAATATAACAAACAAACTTATTCTCTAAAGTTAACCATACCTTATATTTAAGACTCTACGAAACCGGTATATGCTCTAAGGCGCGATCCTTCTTTAAGACCTAAAAGCCCTATATATAACCCTATAGACCTTAATACCGCTTAATTCTATGCACCCTTAGGAACCAATAAATAAAGAACTTAAGCCATAAATAGAGAATGCTTTAGATGCGGTAAAAAAGAATATATTTAAAAGCATTACCAAACTTACCCCTTTAAAAAGGTCCGCTATAGTTCCTCCTATTTCTTAAATTATACCTATTCCTTAAGTTGTACTTATTCCTTAAATCGTACCCGCTCTATAAATTGTACTTAAACGCCACAAAGCATCTTGCCCTTAGTTAATTTGGAAAACGAATTATCTTAAGGCCAAGTCGTGCCTTAGGATAAAAGGTGGAAGAGCATAAGTGTCTAGGCTCTTTTAGCGCTAATATATAACACGACTCCCTTAATATACTCAGCGAAATTTAAATACTTGGAAAATAGAAGGAAGTATAGATCCTTATAGACAGCGGAGCTACTAGCATAGGCTTTATTAACACAAACTATATAAAAACTTAACGCCTAAATTTAAAGAAACTTAACAAGCCCTAAGGCCTATAAGGCTTTAATGGCAAACCCTTAATATATAGCAAAATAACGCACTGCGCCCTAGTAAAAATGCGGATAGGTAAACACCTTAAACATATCTCCCTGTTTATAACACCCTTAAAGCAATATAAAGTCATACTTAGATATGGATGGCTAAAACGACATAACCCTTTAATTAGCTGGGTTAAAGAAATACTAAAGTTTTATATAACTTACTGCTAAAGTCATTACTTAAAAAACCATTTGCCCTATAAACATGCATATAACTATTTAAATTTAATATAATATAAATTACCCTTACTATAAACCTTAAGCCAACATAATAATTTTATAACTGCTGATTATGGTAAAGAATGCAAAGATGTTATGTCAAAACCTCTTAAAATCCGTACAATATAGGCCGCGCCTTTTATCTTATTAGTAAAAAGATAAGATTATAAAATCTTTACTATAACTATAGAAGATATTAAGAAAGCACTAGAACCAAAATAGTATCTTAATCCTTAACCTTTTGTACCTAAAGAGTACTATAACCTAATTAACGAGTTTAAAAAACAATTTATAGACCAACTAGCCCCGCACCAAGAAAAGTATAATTTTAAGATAGAACTTGAGCCTGGCATAATACCAAAGTTTAGTCCGCTATATGGCATATTATAAGAAGAACTGCTTATAATGCAATAATACCTTAATAAGCATCTGGAAAAAGGATTTATTTACCCTAGTTAATCTCTATTTACCTTACCTATGCTATTTATTAAAAAGCTAGGAGGAGGCTTAAGATTCTATATTAATTATTAAGCTCTAAACGTAATTACAATTTAAAACCAATATCTAATTCCCTTAATTTAAGAGACACTTAACTAATTAGTAAAGGCATAGTACTTTATAAAGCTTAATATAATTACTGCCTTTAATAAAATTCGTATATATAAAGGAGATAAGAAGTATATAGCTTTTTATATATAATAGAGACTTTTTAAATATCTAGTAATACTATTTAGCGTAAAGAACAGTCCTAGTACGTTTTAGTAATACATTAATAATACGCTTTGTGAATTCCTTAATATATTTATTACTATATATATTAATAATATCTTAATCTACTCGTCCTTACTTTCTAAACATTAAAAATATATTAAAATGGTCCTTGAACGCTTATAAGACGCGGGCTTATAATGCAATATTAAGAAATGCAAGTTTTATGCGTCTAAGGTTATATACTTAGGCTTAATTATATCCCGTAATAGAATTAAAATGGACCCTAAGAAAGTTGCTGTAATTATAAACTAGGAAAGCCTTAGCAATATATAGGACATTTAAGGATTTCTAGAATTTATAAATTTCTATTAACGATTTATTAACTACTTTTTAGAAATTGCTTAGCTGTTAGTAAACCTAATAAAGAAGAATATAAAATTTAAATAAACCGCTAGATGCAAATAAGCTTTTAATAACTTAAAACATTACTTTATAACTGCTCTAATCCTTGCTTACTTTAACCCTAACCTTAAATATGTTATTAAAACAGACTTATTAGATTAGGCGCTAGGGGGAGTGTTATTGCAATATAATAAGAATGGCGAACTATATCCAGTAGCCTTTCTCTTCTAGAAACTCGCCCCTACTAAATCGAACTATAAGATATATAATAAGGAACTGCTTATAATTGTTAGATACTTTAAACAATGGCGTCCTAAGCTTAAAGGATTGTTGTTCCTAATATGCGTATTAACGGATTATAAGAATCTATAGTACTTTATAACTATAAAGCAATTAATGCAGCGCCAAATTTATTAGGCTAAATACCTCTTATAATTTAACTTTAAGATTATATATTAACTGGGCAAACTTAATTAAAAGCCTAATGCGTTAATATAATAATTATAGGACTTACCTATAAACGCTTTAGATAAACGGATTATAAATTAATTATAGATCTTACTGCCCCCTAAACATTTTAAAAAACTATATCCTATATTTCTAGATATGGAACTTAATAGAAATAAATTAGAAGTTAATAAATAGGAAATGGAAATTAATAAGCTAATGGAATACAAATATAAGAATAATATATAGATAGTAGATATAATAAAGGCGATCTAAACTGGAAAACAATAGCATAAGGATATTACACTCGCTTAATGCGAAATCTAAAATAATTAATTATACTATTAATAGAAGATAGTTGTCCCAAATTCCAAATCTTTATAATTTAAGATACTTAAATTTGTACACAACTTCCCTGTAATAGGATATCCTAGCTATATAAAGACTTATAAGATTATTTAACGAGTATATTACTAGCCTATAATACACAACTATATACAAAAATACGTTTAAGCATGCAGGATATGCGTATGTAGAAAACCCTTTTATGTAAAGAAGCAAGGAGTACTTTAACCGCTACTAATCCCAATACAAAGATAGCGCGATATTTTAATTAACTTTATAGTTGACTTGCCTAGTAGTAACAGGTTCACGAATATTATGGTAGTAGTTAACCGTCTTATAAAAATGCAATATATAATTTCTATAGACTTAATTAATGCGATATTAGTAGCTAAATGTTTCGTTAAGTATGTCTTTAAGCTATACGGACTTCCTAATACGATAATATCTAACCGTGGAAGCTAGTTTATTTTAGACTTCTAGCAAGCTCTATGTAAACAATTAAGCATTTAAATATAACTCTTAACTGTATTTTATCTAGAGATAAATAGTTAAACTAAAATTATAAACGCGATTATAGAATAATACTTATAAATATACTGCTCTTACCTGCAAGATAACTGGGAAAAATAGCTACCTTTAGCTGAGTTTACTGTAAATAATACGATAAATGTATTAATAGGCGTAACGCCGTTTTACGCGACTTACGGATAAGACCCTTAACTTGGATTTAAACCATAACCTAAAATTAATATAATAGGACCTATAATTAAACAGATTTAGTTAATTAACGTATATAACTTTGCTAATTAAATAAAGCAGTTAACGGAACTATTATAAAGTAAATTAATATACGCTTAAATGTTATAGGAATGGTATATAAATAAAGAACGAGCTCCTGCATGGGACTTTAAGGAAGGCAATATGGCCTACCTAAATACACGAAACCTAAAGACTTAATGGCCCTTAAAGAAACTTAATTAGAAGTTTGTGGGCCTATACTAAATTAAAAAGAAACTAAGCCTATATACCTATAAGCTTAAACTACTAACTAAGATAAAAAATAAACCTAACGTTTTATGTAAGCTTATTATAACCTTTAAAAGACGATCCTATAACTTATAAAGTACCGCCACTACCTCCTATAATTGTTAATAACGGTAATGGTTCTTACTTTATTAACTTAATTAATAATATGCGATAGAAAACACAATCTAAACGATTTAAACTTCTTATTAAGTGGGAAGGATATAAAACATAAACCTAGGAAACCTATAAACAGATTAAGGCCAACGCGCCTTCCCTAGTAAAAGAATTCTATAAAGACCATCCTTTGCGGCCTGCTTTGGCTAGATGGACATAATATAAAGGCAAATAACTGCTACCTAATATAAAGACACAAAATATAATAGCAGGAAACTTAAAATTAAAAAGAACTTAAAATATATTACAACGCTTATAACGCGATAAGTTATAAATTCTTAACCAATTTAAATTGTTTTAGACCTTTGGCTAAAATGGGGGGTACTATAACGGGACTAGCCTAGTTATAGTAGGAATGTCTTAGTAAAACACTTAACAGATAAATTCCAACGCTTTAATTAAATTCTGCCAAATTCTGCTAACTTAATTAAATTCCACCAAATTCCACTAATATAATGGAATTTGGTTAAAACCTATTAAAATCCACGTGGGTTTATGCCCACGCGTTTACTGCCAAGACCTTAAATGTTTAGTTATAAGTTTCTTATATTCCTTTCTCTTCTTTACGCAACGTCTTGTACTCTGCAAGAGCTATATACCCTTAGATTAGATAGAATTTATATTTGTTCCTTCAAATCTTCCCCAAAGCCTCTTCGCGCCCTTATAGGCACCAGATTTCCAATTAAGGTCTTTAGCAACTATAAGAATCTATAGTACTTTATAACTATAAAATAGCTAAGTTATTATTAAGCCTACTAGTTAAAATATCTATCTTATTTCCAATTCTTAATTATATACTACTTAGGCGTTTAAGGTTAAAAACCTAATGCCCTAACTTAATGTTTATAAGATATACTAGTATAGAAAAAAGCGCGTACCTACTATAATTAAACTCTACTTTACCCTAAGCTATTTAACCCTCCTATTAAAGACGTTGTAATACGTATCCTTGGAATAACTGATTAATTAATTAAATAGATAATAGTTAACAAATACCTAAATAATAAGTTTATCTAAGAGATGCTTAAGCTAATCTAAAATAGCATTAAATGCTTTAAAGGGATTTCTCTAAGTAAATATAAAGCTTATAGGGACCGCTTATACTATAGGAACTACCTAGTTATACCCAACTATAATAAGCTTAAGCTTAAGCTTTTTAAATATATATATAACCTACTAGTAGCTAGTTACCTAGGCTAAGGAAACCCCCTAGAACTGCTCTAATAAGAATATTACTAGCTAAATATATATAATAAAATATAAAGGTATATCTCTAGCTATTATACCTACTAATAAGCTAAAGTTTTATACAAGATATATAATAGCTTTTTAAAACTACTACTTGTTCTAGACTAAAGATAGAAGGACATCTTAATTAACTTTATTGTTAAACTCCCTATAAGGAAAGGCTGTATAAATATTATAGTAGTTATAGACCAACTATTTAAGATAAAACACTTAATCGCCTACCATTGCCTAACTATTCTTAAATTATATATAGAAACTTTATAGACTCCCTAAAACAATTATCTCTAATAAAGGCAGCTAGCTTATCTCTATATTTTAGAAAGAACTAACTACCTAACTCTATATTAAAGCACTATTGTCTATAGCATACTACCTAAAAACAGATAGTTAAATAGAATGTGTAAATGCTATAATGGAATAGTATATTTAGATATATACGTCGTATTTATAGGATAACTGGATAGACTAGCTTATATTTACTAAGTTTACTATAAATAACTCTATCTTAGAAACTATAAAGGTCTCCCTATTCTTGGCTAACTATAGCTAGCATCTATAAATAGGGTTTAACCCCTTTAGTAATATTCTTTACCTAGCTTATTACGCCTTATAAATTATAGAAGTAAATAAATTTATAAAGAAAATAGAAAAACTATAAGAGTTCCTTACTAATAAAATAATATAGGCCTAATCTATTTATAAAGCCGCAGTAAATAAGAACTAACCCCTAGTACTAATCTACTAAATTAATAACTTTATCTGGCTAGATATAAGAAATCTAAATATAAAACAACCTACTAAGAAACTTAATTAAAAGAACGCCGGCCCTTATAAGGTTAAAAAGGTTGTCTTTCCTTATACCTACTAGCTAAAGCTTCTTAATACAGCTAAAATCTACCCTATATTCTATATATTAGTCCTCTATGTTACGGACAGCTTAAGTACAATGTTACAACTACTTAGAGAAGAGTTGGCGGAAGCTAGTTGGTTAATATAGGCACGGTCCAGGATAGAGCCGGTGGAACTATATAATGAGAAATAGTAAGCAAGTTATATAATATTATACGCGGTATACGTAATATACGCAGTATATATCTATGTATAATACGTATAACACGTACCTTACGTATAAAAGAGGATTTCTTAGGCGTATAGTTATATATTTAAAGAACCTTAGTCCCTACCGTAGATAGTTCTCTCCTTATAGTAAATCTTAGAATATAATTAGAGTTAATTTATTAGGCAACCACTCTACTAGTTGTTATTATGTTATTAACCTATTTATATCTATATACCCAGCCTAATAATAGGACCTACTATAGTTCTTGCTATAAGGTTCTGTTACATATTCACTACTAAGGTTATAGTATTAAATAAAGTTAAATAATATACCACCTAAAGCATTAGTTATAATGCTATTAACGGCAACAACTACCTTAGGATTAGGAGATACTAGTATAGCAGATACAGACTTATAAGTGGTTATAAGAGGTCAGTTATAGGAAATAGTTAATTACTTATTAGATAATAATAGGATACTTAAGGAATATATTAATGGAATTGGCGCAGCAAAAGTTAAGTTACCATTAATTAAATAATTTTTAAGAGAAAGGTTAAAACTTAAAGGATTCCTTACGCAAATGCACTTTAAGGTTATATAGGAAGGAGCAAAGTTGGCAACACCTATAGATTAAGTGGCGTACGCAGGATTGTTTTTAATAGAAAGAGTACTAAAATGGTTTAAACCTTACCTTACAGAAATATAAGTTAGCGGTATAATAACTACTAACTAAGATGTACAATTTATATTTACTAGTTAGAATGGGTTTGCGGAAAGACTAATATAGATATTTAAAGACCTGGAAGTATTAACTACAGCAGAACGGAAGCTTTAAAACTTGGTATAACGTTCTTTAGCAATTAAGTATATAACACAGTTTCAGACACTCGCAATATAGGTTAAGTAAAATAATAAGGCGCTTATAGCACAGTACAAACAAGGACTTAAGGCTAAAGTTTAGAATATAATCATCCTAATAGAAGATGCGGAAAGTCTATAAGACTTAATAGATTAGTTAATAAAGATTAATAATAGGATCTATTAAAGGGAACAAGCTAAAAAAGGGCAAGATAGAGTTTTATAGTTATATAAGGCGTAGAGCACGTATTGGCAAATATAGAGCTAAAAACCATAGAATGGCGCAGAGCCAATAGACCTAAGCAGTACTAAAGAATCTAAGAGATAGATAAAGAAACTATAGAAACCTAGAGGTTAAGGATTAAGTAATTATAGGACTAAGGAGTAGAGGCCAAACTAGGGATCTTAGCAGTAGAAGATATTTAGGCGGACTCTATAATAAGAAAGATGGTTTAAAGATAGAGCTTATATAAATTACGGAAAATAAGGTCATTTTGCTAGAGACTATAGAGGTGGTTAAAGTAACTACGTGGTAAAGGGCACTAGGTTATTAGAGTATAATAATATAGATATAGGGATGTTGCGTAGGACTAAGGAGTGTTTAATTAAACACTTTATGTTTTATTACAACAACGCATACTAAATTTATAAGGACGCTAAGTATGGCGCAAGCTATTAGCTATAAAAGCTAGAGTTAAAAGGGCTTAAAGGAACTAAAGAGTTAGATAAAGAATAAGATTAACTCTATAAGCTAGATTAAGATATTAAAGCAATATACAGATAAAGATTAGCAATAATAACAATAGAGTCAGAGTACTTATTAATTAATAGTAATAAGGAAGAAAATAAGGCTAACTAGGAGCACTTATACCTTAGTAACGCAATAGAAGCAGAGACTAAAACTACTATATAATGCGGATTAGTAACGGGTATTATAACACCATTGGATACAGCATCCATTACTTTATAAGACGGAAGGAGTAATATCTAGAGACGATTAAGTAAGCAGACAACTACTAGTGCTAGTTTACCACTTATAAAAGGTAAAAGGCTATGGTCTAAGATTCTTAAGAAGAGATAAGGAAAGCTTTAGACTTATAGGATATAATAAGGATAGCTTTAAAGCCTATAACAAATAAAAACTAATGGGAAAGAGCAGTAACTTAGTTTAGTAATAAATAAATAAGTATAGGACGTAAGTTTAAGAACTATAAGTTCAGGGAATAAATAAGAACGTTATTAGGAAGCTAAGATTTTAAGAAACAAATAAGGACCATAGCAATTCTAGGTAAATATAGTGTTTAGCCTAAAGATTAAAAAGTTAATACTAAGATTAGGAAGTAAGACAACTTTAAGAATCTAGCTGCAAGACGCAGAAAATAGGAAACTATAGATAAGTTTAGATAAAGAATCATTGTATAGCAAGAGCAAAAGCTAGATAAGAGGTTAGCTATGCCAGGTTATATAAGGGATAGAGCACCCGTATAAAGAGTCACTAATAGGCCTAGTATAGGGACACCTAGAGTAAAGTGGTTAGACGAACTGGAACAAGAAGAGGATCTAGATATTTTAGTTAGATTTAAAGAAAGATATACTAAAGGATATTACGACGTAGCAATAACAAGGTACTTTCTTATAGATAGACTATATATACTAAACCAGTTATATAGAAAGTGATATAGGCAACGACATAACAACGAATGGGAAGACTTTTATATATAGCTGGATAAAAAAGTTGTCCAAAACCAACCTATTATGGAGAAACGCATAAATTACATTAAAGGAGCACTAATTATAACGTTAAGGAACCTAGAAGAAGAATCTAGGGACTAGAGAGGAGAACAATAAATCTTAGTACCCGTAGCGGAAATACTAGTGGTTAGGTTAACTAGGTATAGGTTTAAACTTAAGGATAAAAACAAGCTAAGAGTTAACCTAAGTCACCCAGCGTATTATACACTATTGTAAATAGCTTGTGTAGATAACGTGTGCAATATATATAGGGCACCAAAAAACAAGAACCGAAAGTACTTAGTAAGGATATATTAGGCACCAGAAGAAAAGCAGTTTAGAGATACCAAGTATATATATAGATAGCACCTAGTTAAAGTACAGAGTTAAGGAAACCTAACACTTTAACCTAGAAGATTCCTTACGGAAGAATACCTAGATAAATAACAGTGGTGGGACTGCTTAGAGAACACTTATCTATAGTATATAGAGGAAAAGAAATAAACTAAGTATTGGCTAAAAGTGGACTAAGTATAAGTAGGATCTAGCAGCTAATAGTTAGGAAAAGGGGAGGCCTATAGAACCAGAGGGAACTAGTGGTAGAGCCTTAGACCCTTAGACCCTTAAGGGAGTCCAAGAATAACACCTAAACTTATAAGTTAAGTGGCAAGATCAGCAGTTTAAAGCATTAATAGATAGTGGAGTAATAAGGAACTATATATCACTAGCAGCAGTGGAAAGAATAGGGTTACTACATAGACAAAAGGAACACCTATATCCACTTATAACAATTTCAGGAGATCAGATAGCCTATAAAGGAGGCATTATTAATCTCAAAATAGGACCTATTCAGTTAACTATTAAAGGGAGACCAGTTAGAATATCTTTTAATATCTTACTATTAGGAAAAGACAAGGCAATACTAGAAATGCCTTAGTTACAGGAATATAATCTAAAGATTAATTGGGTTATAGGACAGGTCAATATTAGAGATACTTAACAACGTAAGATGTGACAGTAAACCAAGTTGATATAGTACTAAGTCGGAGCAATATATAAAGAGACTAAGCAAGGCTTAAGTTATATACCAAAGAGATACCACAAGTATGGCAAAAAGTTATGGTTACTAGAAAGTGAAAAGCTATCAAAATATGCAGCATAGGACTATAAGATAGAGTTGGAAAAGAGAACTAGTCTAAGGTTCTTTCTAATCTATAAGCTTACTAAAACCAAGTCAGTAGCACTTAAAGAGTTTGTCCAGGAGAACTTATAAAAGGGATATATTAGACTATTATAGTTATTAGCAGGATATCTAGTACTATTTATCCTAAAGAAAAACAGAAAACTTAGGATGTGTATAGACTATAGATAGTTAAATAGCATCACTAGAAAGAATAGGTATCCTTTATCCTTAATTAGCAAAATCCAAAACAGAATAGGCAACGTAAAGATTTTTATAAAGATAGATCTAAGATGGGCGTACTATTAGATTAGGATTAAGGAAGGCAATAAATAGAAAGTAGCTTTTAGGTTAAAGGAAGGACTATATAAGCCATTAGTTATACAGTTTAGGCCCACAAACGCACCAGTAATATTCTAGAAGCGAATTAATAGTATATTAGGAGAACACCTTAATAAGTTTGTTATAGCATACCTTAACAATATTATTATCTACTTAAAGAGTAAGAAAGAATATAAAAAACACGTTAAATAGGTCTTAGAGAGACTATAAAAAGAACAGATGCTAGTAGCAATTAAGAAATGCGAGTTCTTTACAAGAAAGACTAATTTTATAAGATTTATTATTAAACTAGGAATAATTAGCATGGACCTAAAGAAAGTTAAAGCTATAGTAAGTTGGCAAGAACCAGAGAACATTACACAGTTAAGATTGTTTTTAGGGTTTTGCAACTACTATAGGAGGTTTATAGCACAATGGTTAAAGAGTATTAAACCATTTATAAGGCTAATAAAGAAAGAGGAACCGTGGGTATAGGGAAATAAGCAAAGGAAACTATTTAAGGAACTTAAGGAGTTATTTACCTAGAAATTAATCCTTAAGGTCTACCAACCAAAGTTAGAAATAGTTGTTAAGACAGATATATTAGACTTTGCACTAGGAGCATATTTGCTATAAAAGTATTAGAATGCATGGCATCTAGTAGCGTATTACAGTTAAAAGATAACACTACTAAAACTGAACTATAACATCTATAACAAGGAGTTATTAAGTATAGTTATAGCGTTAAAGAAATAGAGAGTGTTCTTATAAGGCATAGAGAAACCATTTATAGTTAAAACGGACTATAAGAACCTTATAGGATTCCTAATAACAAAGGAACTTAACTAAAGATAGGTTAGATAGGCGGAAATGCTTGCGGAATACTATTTTGAAATTTAGCATACTAAGGGTACAGACAATGTATGAGTAGATGCTCTAAGTAGGAAAGCTAAACTATAAAATAACAAAAAGCCGTTAGGGGCTTTGTTGCGAAAGGATCAAGACGGACTAATTAGGTACAATTACCCTAAGATAGCAGCAATAAGAGAGAGCTAGATCTATAAATTATTAGAGAGTGATTAGACATAGAAGATCTAAGAAGTATAGGCAGAGGGTCTGGACACGGAATAGTATAAAAATAGAGAAGTAACCTATGTTTCAAGGTCTATTATAAAAGAGTTTATTAAGTCATTCTATAAGGGACTAACTTAAGGACATAACAGAGCTATAGGCTTAGTGTCAAGACTTTAAGAAGAGTATATTATTTAAGGAATCTGGGGACTAGCAAGATAAGTTATAAGAAAGTATCTAAATTACTAAAGAAACAAACTAATAAGGCATAAGCCGTATGGAGGGCTATAACCTGTTAAAACACCAGAAAGACTATAGGAAGTCATATAATAGGACTTTATTATTAAGTTACTAAAGTTAAAAGACCCTATTATAGGACAAGATTATAATACAATCTTAGTAATAGTAGACAAGCTTATAAAGTAGGGATACTTTATAGCATATATAGAAGAAATGTCAGCAGAAAGTGTCGCTAGAATCTATATTAAGGAAGTGTTTGCAAGACATAGAGTACTAAGCAAGATTATATCAGACAGAGATCCGAGATTTATAGCAGCATTTTAGGAGGTATTTTTGGCAGAATAGGGAGTTCGCGCAGTAACCTTAACAGCGTATTATCCGCAGACGGATGGATAAATAGAAAGATTAAACTAGACACTAGAATAGTATCTAAGGCACTATATTAATTATGCACAAAATAATTGGGTATTGTTATTACTAGTTATATAATAAAGTGTGGCTGCTACATAAAAATTTTAAGAGTCGATAACTAAGCAAGAAGTTGGACTATATTAGACTAGGACCTTTTAAAATCACATAAAGGATTTTATTGGTCACGTTTAAGTTGAACCTACCAGCCAAAATAAAAATTTACCCTATATAGTATGTCGCAATGCTAGAGCCAGTATACGGAAATGTTAAGCCACTAGTCTATAAGGCAGACATGTATAGAGGGTAAGAAGAAGACAAATAGTAAGTTTTAAAGATTATTAGTTATAAGGATGTAGATAATAAAACATGGTATAAAGTAAAGTAGATAGGCTATAGTAAGACTACCTAGGAACTACTAAGCAACCTAGAGAACGCTATGGGAAAGGTATAGAAGTATTAAAAGAAAGTAGGTTAGGGAGTATTAAAAAAGGATTGCTAAAGGACAAGTTACCTAATGGGGACCTAAGAGGAGCAACCACCATGTTACTTGGAGTTGTTTCCTTCTTTGGAAACTCTACTTATTCATTACCAAGCTTAGATAGACCCTGTTAAACAAGTTTCCACTCCTTAGAATAACCCTTTTTATAAACCTTTTTAAGACAGGTTAACTAAGTAAAGGTAGCCTACTAAACCTTAAAGGAGTAATGTTAAGCCTTAAGGGCTAGAGCAGTCTCTTCTAAAGACTAGTAGAGTTTAGCGCAAGTAGCGGCTAGCTCTAATTTAAGCTTCTTAGCGGCAGACTAAATATAAGACCCTATAATAAGTTACTTAGGGAACTTAAAGACTACTAAGAGTTATAGGACGCGTATACTTAGCGTTAAAGATAGAGCGAACATTACAGGATAATTAAATATTTGCTTTAGTGCACTCTAAATAAGAGGACAGTTGTTAAGATAAAGGACTCGCTAGCGCAATATAGACTAACTCCTCTTTCATACAACAAGAATATAGAGATGGCATAATCTTACTACGCAATAGTATGGTAGCAATAGTGTAAGTATAATATTACGCTTATAAAGAAGGAGATGCTTTAGGTATAATAAGTAAAGATATTAACTAGATTAATTAAACAGATATTACACCTCTAGTAGATAACTTGGAGATAATAAGAATCTTTAAGGACAAAGATAAAGAAAAGGGAGATAGTGTTACAGACAGCTTAAGTATAATATTATAACTACTTAGAGAAGAGTTGGCGGAAGCTTGTTAGTTAATATAGGTATAGTCTAAGATAGAGCCGGTAGAACCATATAATAAGGAATAGTAAGCGAGTTATATAATGTTATATACAGTATACACAGTGTACGCAGTATATGTCTATATATAACACGTATAACACGTACCTTATATACAAGAGAGGATTTCTTAGGCGTATGGTTATGTATTTAAAGGACCTTAGTCCCTACCGTAGATAGTTCTCTCCTTATAGTAAATCTTAGAATATAATTGGAGTTAATCTGTTAGGCAACCACTCTACTAGTTATTATTATGTTGTTAACCTATTTATATCTACATACCTGGCCCAATAACAGGACCCACTGTAGTTCTTGCTATAAGGTTCCGTTATATATTTACTACCAAGGTTACGGTATTAAATAAAGTTGAACAATATGCCACCCAAAGCACCAGTCGCGATGCCATCAACGGCAACAACTACCTTAGGATTAGGAGACACCAGTATGGCAGATACGGACTCATAAGTGGTCACGAGAGGTCAGTTACAGGAAATGGTTGATCGCTTATCAGACAATAATAGGATACTCGAGGAACGCATCAATGGAATCGGCGCAGCAAAAGTCAAGTTACCGTCAATCGAACGATTCTCAGAATACAATTGGAGTTAATCTGTTGGGCAACCACTCCACCAGTTGTTATTACGTTGTTGACCTGTTCATATCTACATACCCGGCCCAATAACAGGACCCACCGTAGTTCTTACTACAAGGTTCCGTTACACACCGCCCTACTATCCCTATATTAGATACCCTACCTAAATAGATTTAGGATCCTCCTCTACCAGTTAAAGTGGATAGTAAGGATAAGTACTTTATTAAAAGAGTTAATAATATTAAGTATAATAAACGAAAATGTAAATATATATACCTTATAAAATAGAAAGGCTTTACTAAGCCTATATAGGAACCTATTAACTCTATAGAACTTATATAAGCCATAAAAGACTTTTATAAACTCTACCTAGAACTACTATAGTCCTATCTTACAGAAGCTTAAGTTTAAAGGGGGGGTACTATTATGGGACATTTCTGTAATACCTTATACACGTCTACCTGTTTCTACTAACGTAGTAAGAAGAGACTAACTACAAAACGGCAATCTAACGGCAATTTGCTACATTCTGCCATATTCTGCCAAGTCCACTAAATCCTACTAAGTTCTGCTAGGACCACTACGCGAATCCTATTCTGCTCCGTGTATATGTTAACTAAGTAACCAAGTTTATAATATATACCCCTTCTCCCCATTTCCTTACCTTCTCTCCTTACATAACGTCTTGACTTTATCACACAGTTTATATACATAGCTTAATAATATCTACTTCGTTATATATTATCGCCGCTTATACTCACTTCGTGACACCCGGCGTCTGGATCGTTAAGGTTTAGACGGCCAGATTGGCTCTTAATTAGAGCCGTTGGATTGGCCTAATTAATAAAGCCTAATTGCAAACGTCTACGGACGGTAGATAGGGTTGTATAGCTTAGTTTTAAGCCTTTTTAGGTATAGTTTAGGGGGAAATTAGGTGGAAATAGTGAATGTACGGACCACGCACGGACCGAAAATAACGCGAACGCGTCCTTCTACCCCTCTTTTACGCGTATCTAGAGGTGCTAAGAGCTCTATCAGTCGGAACCAGTCCGGATTAAGACGGATAACTTTATGGACTGACTGGATTGGGCAGCTAAAATTTGGGCGATCAATCGGGCGACGGTTAGTCCACGGACTGGCCGCTTAATCGACTACGCTAGGTCTAACGGATATAAAATTTTACGCAGATCTAGTTAGATCTTTAGTCCAGCAATATAGATATGCTTGTGGTGTGTGAGCAATCGAAAGCGAAATTTAGCAGTTGGGTTCACGCCGCCGTGTGGCTTTAAAAGTGTCATAAGTTGCATGGCTCTATAACGTATATCGAGACTTAACAAATCGTATTCACGTATCACACAAAAAACCATATCTGGTTAGACCAGGCCGTATTAACCAAGCCATTATAAGAGCCAGGAAACCATTCTTACTGACTGCGGCCATCCATCAAACATTGCTGTTCTCCCGTCATGCTAGTCTCGACCCAAAAAAGCCGCTTCCATAATAGCTTTCGGTCTGGGAATTTCCAACAGTTGTCTGGATACTCCAGGATCCACCGATATTGGTGGTGGTACACACCTTCGTTAGATCGGCCTTTCTCGAACCGGATCGTAATACAAATCGCAAGTATATAGACCGCAGCAAATGCACCAATGCAATATGAAAAGCCAACTACTACCGTCAAAGCCCAAGTCTTTATCATCCGGTTCGATCTATTCGGATTGTGTATCTGAAACAAAGGTATGGTAACGACGAAGAAGTTCCCAATGATGAAAATGCCACATATGAACCAGCGAATCATTATCCGGAGGGTTCCGTTGGCATGCTGAGTAGAATCTTCCGAACGTGATGGACTAGTCGATACATCGTCAACAGGCGACATCGTTTCTGCGGAGTGCTCATTCCTCAACTGTTGAACGTTGATATATGCATGAGAATACAAGTAGCCTATCCCAAGAAATACTGTTGAAATTTTTAATTAGAATGTACTAGTACCGGGGTGTCTGAGACTTACTTCCTATGACAGAATGCCCATACATGAACAAACCGCTGATGAAAAGGGGTGCCACTTTGAGGTCTTGAAGAATTGATACAATCCCAATGATGGCCAACGCTACCCCAGCAATGAGAATAACAGCGCCTCTTGGGCTCCCTTCCCTATCCCACTTCGAGCCTCCGGCTAATCTTGTGCAAAAAAATTTATAACCAGGTATGAGACGTTTCCATGCAATTTTCTGTACGACTTTTCACGCTGTCAATTCCAGGACAGTTTCCCCTAGTATCACCGCACATACCTCTACTGCTTGTATATATATGGCTGATGATGCTTCCAAACGCAGATAGTGCAATACACACCGACATGTAGTACGCGGTGTCGTCCTTTGAATGGGTTCCGAAAACCTTTTCCACATAATCAGTAACAGGTAATAAATTATTAAAAACCAAGGAAACTTTCAGGAGACCTTATTTGCAAAAGTTGCCGTCAATGATTGCTTAGTGTGAACAATTGTTTCGTTATCAAAAATGCAGAGCTTGGATTGCGGTTAGAAGGTACCATTCCTAGCACAAGTGACCTCACCACTAACCAGAAGCATGTTAAACGAGAGATATAGGACCGTGACCACTATGACAGCCAGGTACACACCGTACTTCAGCTCTTTAATCCGGATTTGAGAGCATTCGTTATGGTGTCCTTCTTCGCCGCCATATATCTCGGGGACAATATAATCTTTTCCCTTAGTTCATCCAGATGATACCATCAAAGTAGTATTCTTACTTGCGCTTTGCCATCCTTGGTAGCTCTGAAGTACCAGAAATAGAGCCAATCCCTTATCTTGAAAAGATATATTGTCATTAAAATCAGTCGTAAATCCTCGGAACCATGGTATAGAATGCCTTTGGATGATTGCTCGTACTATGCCTGCAAAGATCAAGACCAGTAGAAATAACACCTTGAACGCTGCGAAAGCCCGGTTTGTGAAGATAACAAGCCCCGAAAGCCAGTAGTGGAACCAAGAAACGACTAAAATCAATGCGCTGGCAATATACATTGTACGCCACTGATTTTGATGTGCAGACTCATGCGGAATTATTTGTTCTGCGAAGACCAACGAGCTTCCGGCAGGTGTCGAAAAGGCAACGAAAAACCAGGCAAATGAGCACATGAGCACTAGCGGTGGACGCTGGATGATCCTAGCAATCTATCCTAGATTAGTGGTGAAACGATTATTCTTGTTTTGAACAGCCTACATAAACGAATTCCCCTCCACGAAAAGGCCAAGCAACCGCGTACTCGAGGTATACGTAAATGCTAATAATGTCTTAGTGCTTTAGATGCTCCTGAATACGAAACCACGTTAAAATAAGAATTGCTTACCAACATAATGTGAACATGCCACCTAACAACCAAATAACCAATGCCACGAATTTATTCCCGGCAAGAATCGCCACAAAAGAAGGCAAAATAAAGATGCTCCAACCTATCATTCGGTTGGCGATAAGAGAAGCAACATCCCGGTTGCTCAGTGCCAGTTGGATTGGACAAACTTCAGCGATAGCCCCAGCAACCTGCATATCTTCTTGTTCCATAGCAGGAAGTCTAACAAAACTAGCTGCAGCAAATTATACCCTTGGCAAGGACAACCATGGATGGTACGTTGACCTACTCAGTGGTAATGCTCTTCATAATGCGCTAGATCGCCATAAGAGATTATGAATGGATTGGTTAGCAAAGAATACTTAGATGAGAACGCATTTGCAGGAGACCGGAGAGAAGACTATCTTTGTACTGCGACACGGCTGGACCCCCACTAACACAAATGTGCTTCGAAAAGGCAAAGGGGCAACCCTCTCGGCGGAGCTGCAATTATATGAGGCTCTTGCCTGCAGCAGGAATCACATGGATAGATAGAGGCAAGGCATAAAAATCAGCATCAACCCTCACAGCCTTGATCATCCACGCGGTTGTGGTGTCAAGAACGCCTTATCGCAAAGTTCTCAGAGAAGCGAGTAGATTTCCCAAGACTGAATCCGGCCAGTCCCACACCTTCGACTCCACTGACCAACGAGAGAAGCTTGACAAAAACCCCACCCTGCAGCGTAAAGCAGGATGGAAGAACAGGTTATAAATGGACGATATATTACACACCGACCCACCCTAACAGCCTTCCTCGTTGAGACTTATGGAAACCAGTACCAGGCATTTGTATGTTTCGCATCCTCACCCTATTCATGTTGAATGATCTGATCACTTTCAAGGAGGAGGATGGAGGAGCCAATTGGAGACTCTGGGTACCAAAGGGCCAAAAATTAAATGTAGTAAGGCAAACCACACTAATGAATACAACCGCTGTCGATGGCGAGAATCACTTACGACACTTTAGTTACAAATCCTAGATCTACAGAAACGTTCTCAACAGGCAGTTTTGCGCGAACAAGAGAAAGAAAGAGAGGAGCGAGAGCAGAGGGAGAAAGAGCAGGAGCAGGAGTATGGCCAGCAGTAACGATGAAAGAAAGACAATACCACGGCAAGGCACGGCGTTCCGGATTGGGGGTATTCCCTTGACATGGATTATCTGCAGGCTTCTCTTTCAGGTCGAGGCTATACGGAAAACCAAGACATGTGGACTATACTCGTCGGCAACAGCTCGGCTACGAAGGAGGGCGGGAGACACTCGCTATTGGGGAAGAAGTCCATAGGCGGTTCGGCCTCGGCTAATGCGACGCCCATTTCTTACCTTATCGTTCAATTGCCCCGCGGGAGATAGCCATGTTGCAAGAGACTGTGAAGTGAGAAAGAAGGGAAATTGGTGAAGAAATAAAGCATAGGGTGGAGTATCGGACAGCGAAGGTTGTGGTTGAGGTTTTTTTTTGGAATAGCTTGTCGGATTAAGACTTCATACCACGTGACTTATATGGCCCACCACATATCACCTGGGCAATATAATAGAATACGAGACTCAAGCCTGAATACCCGCATGTGACATTCGCTGGGCGATTGGCAGTGACGTGTATGTCTTCCGTTATCATCCCTGTTTCTACAAAGTAAAGGATAAAGCGATGACACATGGCTTTGTCTCAGCCTTATTCTATCGAGTCAGCTCCACGCAAAACAATATTGCTCATATTTGCCTCTTTTGTGTGGCCCGGTGTGCACAGATCTGCCTAAGACAGAGTATCTGCTTCAGCCTTGGTAGTCCGCAGGTACGGGGTTAAGATTGCAGCTATAAATTCGCTGGCTCAGCCTTTACTTAGTCCTCGGTTTTGCTCAAAGTCAGTATGGTTGAGCGCGAGTATTCCCATGAATGTTTTCGTGGATGGCAACAATTTCCAAAGAATCTGCCGCTGTCTCTCCTTCACGTCGATCCTAATAGGTACTGCGAACGGCTCTCGCAAGACTCTGAAAGGCTATTCGTTCCAAATGAGAATAGCCGGGTGTGGGCATTGGTAATAGATGATACCATAGTTAGCAAAGGTTATACAGACCGGTGCCTCTGTTGTTCAAGGTAATACTATGCCTATAGGAGAATTATCAACTGACGTAAGTGAGATTAGATGGAAAACGAAGCGTGCAGCATATCACCATCAAGGATTCTTCCCAACTTGCTTCTCGACTAGAAAATCCGCCGTCTTCAACGAATGTTTTGTATGTAATTTTCTGAATTTTCTTAGCGTAATGAAATTTTAATGACAGTCAACCTTAGCTTTATTCGCCAAAGCTTTTCCTGGGGCCGACTTCTCATATCGGAAGAAATGTTAAGGAAGTTGTTTACAAGCCAAAAGGTGCACCCGAACTTTCTCGATGTTTTACACGTCTTCGGAGAAAAAACCGAGCCTGTCGAAGAGAGTTTTTCAACATTCTTCTACCATCCATTGTCACAGTACAGAGTGGCGTTTTCGGAAAATCTATCTGAGAACGAAGGCTACGGTAGGCCGCCTAGACTTAACCTGTTTTACGAAAACCATTATCTTCACTAAAACGACCCATAGTCATCGGGTATAACATCAAATTTGTTGCAGGGCATGGCAGGAAATTCCTTAAAGACCCGTATTCAGTCAGAGAAACGGGGGTATTCCAATTGTTTGCTAATGGCTCTAGGACTGCACAGCAGTGCAACTGGGTTTTTATTCACGCATCAGATGCCCTAGAGGAACGGCTAGGCGAGGTTTTTCGGAATGCGAAAGAGACAACATGTGTGCTTCAATTCCAGATTCACGCCCTAGTACTTCTCAGCGTGTCTGAAAATTGGCGACCCTACACAAACTACCTTGAGGAATCGTTCCAGAAGCTTGTAAGTATCTAGAACTCAAATACCCAGAAGGAGAATAACCAAGTATATGAAGCTGGAGCGGGGGTTTTACACCAATATCAATCGTCCAACTACGGAAGGTGGTATTGAGGCGGACTTTTCTGACATACGCAACCTGCAATTACTGACCGATAAACTACGTCGACTGTGTCATATATTGCAGCTGAATATAAATTTAGGAATACAGTTAAAGAGTTGTATGGGGTGTATGATACAGACAAGCTATCCAGGAGCCTCTCTATCCACCTCGCTAGATTGGTTTAATTCTCAAATGGATCTGTACTTGTCACAACATAAAACTCATCTTGCGAGAATCGAGTCATTGATATCGCGAGCCCAGGGAGTGTCTGCTCTAGTAAGTCAAGCTACGTATCACTTAGCTATCCTGCTAATGGGAGTATCCACAGATACAGAATATACTTGATATTCGAACTGCCGAAAGTAATAGTCGAATCAACAGCGCGGTTCACGATATAACAGAGCAGGGCATCCAGGAGAATAAGCTTATCAAACGACTTACTCACCAGTCTACTCAGGATACTCGAGTGATGAAGGTGATAGCTTTAATATCTGCAATCTTCTTGCCAGCTACTTTCGTTGCAGTGAGTAATTCCTGAGGATATATTCATTAAAGGTGTTAACACCACATGGTAATAGACTCTTTTTGGATCGAACTTCTTTGGTTTCAAGTCAGAAGATGGTCATAATTTTTTAGCAGTCGCAGAGAATGTTTGGATTTATATTGTCACCGCAGTTGCAATGTCAAGTCTTGCTGTTGCTGCATGGTTCTTATGGCTGAGAAGGAATAGGGCTGTCAACAAAACTTCTGCCGGACTGGACGTCGAAGTGTTGATTTGAAGAGCTTTGAGGAACCAAATCGGGATATGCCTGTAGGGCGTCATGGAGTCTCTCAGTAAAGGACCCTCATTTAAACACTGCTCAATCTGGAGAAACATGAGATGTTTGATGCGATAAGGTGATTATTGGAGAGCCTATTATGGGCCTATATACAACCTTCTCGTCATACGATCGATGAAAGTGTGTCAAGAATCAGTCTTTCCGAATAGGATCCGGATAGCAACACTTAACAGTAACTTTACTCTCCGAATCTTCTGCCAAGTTTAATTCTGCCGGTGTAAAATCCGTGGCTTAGAGCTTATTTTTAAGTGTTCTCTATACGCCTTTACGCCTCCCTATCTCCCTACCTCTACACCTCCCTTCCTCTAGCCTACACCTATATCTCTACGTCTCTACGTCTCTGCGTTTCCATGTTTCCATGTTGCTATCTAATAAAATATATAAAGAAACGCGTAACGAGGTATAAGTAGAGGTATAAGTAGAGGCATGAGGAGAGGCGCGGGCAGAGTTAAAAGAGAAGTAGGAGGTAGGAGGAAAAGCAGAGAAGGAAGTAGAAAAGGGGCAGCCTAGGTAGAAAGGTCGGTTTAGGTAAATAGTGCTTAAGCTTTAACGTTCCCTTTTTAGCTACCCCTTTTAACTACAACCTCTGCCTCTACACCTCTACACTTCTACAACTCTCTACCTCTGCCGATGTCTCTGCCGGTGTCTCTGCCGGTGTCTCCTCGTATCTCTACTCGCTTACGTATCTACTTATGTCTTTCTTATATAAAAAGCATAAAAGCGACGAGAGACAGAAGTAGTAAGGCTGAATTTAACTACCCATAGGCAAGGGGTAGGTGGGGGAGGTTAAAATAGGTTCTAAGTGGTGCCTTGGCCTCCAGGGTTGCAAATCAATCAACTCAACTCAACTAAGGCCTTGAATTGGTTAAATTAAAAGCTTTATAAGCAGAGAGCTCAGTTGGTTGAATTAATTGACTCAATATTAAGATCTTGGCAACTATTTTAACTGAATTTAACTAGTATAGGAGTTAGCAACTATCGCAAGTCTTAGCATAGTGTTAATGCAGAAGGACCTACCTAGTAAGGTTTATATTACTTCCTACCATCCTTCCTGTTGCCTAGCTGTTAATATAAGTCTATTATAAGTTTTAATATAGTGTTAACTTACCTTCCTGCCATATTTATACCTTTCCTTCCTTCCGCGGCCGCTTTGGCTGCCTATCTACTATATTAATTACACCTTCCTTATCCTATAATCCTACCGCTATTGAAGCTCTAATTATATTAGATTATAATTGTGCGCGATTAGCAGTAAGGAGCAAGCCCATAAGGCTAAATATGTGTTTGGGGTCTAATAATATTAGTAGAATAGTTATTAAATTAAGAGCCATATAAGCGAGTTGTGGATATAGGGTCCCTTTTACCCTAGCTTACTAATATACAATTAGATTAGTATATTAAACATCCTTAGGGTAACCTGCTTATGCAAGCTAATTATTATACTTATTATAATTACTTATAGGTATAGGCTAAGCAAAGCTGCTAATAAAGTAGTTATTAATTTTAGATAAAAAGACGCGCTGCTGTATAAAAGGCTTGCTGTTAGTAGTTAATTTAATTAGAAGATATTTATACTTAAGCTATAGATCGCAAATAGCTTGCTTAGCTACTTCTTTCTAACTAGCTCAGCCCTTACCCGTCTAATATTTATTAGCGAAAGTCTATTTAATTAACGGATTAAGGACTATGGCAGCAATATAGGTAGGTAAATAATTAGTAAGCCTATAGTATTTAATTAGCTTTAACTAAGCCGCATTAATATTATGGCGAAAGTAAGGCTCTAGGTGGTGTTTATACTACACTTTATAGCGCTTAAATTGATCTAGTAGGTACTTAAATATAGGAAGAACCTCCTATAAAGATCTAAATTTGCCTATATTAATAAGTTCGTAATAGAAAATTAATAAGATTATTTATATATACCTTCCTTTAAGCGTCCTTCTAGTCGCTTTATAGCAATCCAAAGCGGCTTTAAAATAGCTAGATATTCAGTTAATATAGTCTAATTATCCTTTATTAGGTAGTTCTTAATAATCTTAGGCTCTTTATAAACTCTTATAGGTGGATCCTTTATACCATTTGCAGTAACTTTGGCCCGGTATATTATCCATTTAAGAACTTCGTCGCTAATAATATAATTAATAGGGTTTTAGAGCTTTGTTATATATTTAATTGCTAACTCTATAAAGTTCCAGCGTGTCTCTACTAGCTTAATTAGAAGAAGCTTAATATTAGCTTATAGTACGTCGTCTTTACTTACTAATATAAGCTCTAAATCTTAAAGCTTAAGGAACTTTTTAATACGTTAGTCAGAGTTAAATATCTAAAAGATAATATTATAAAGCTTACTAATAGGGCCGATCTTCCGCCAAGCTAGTATCTAGCGGACGACCTTATTCTCATTCTCTTCTTCTTTATCTAGAGCGTTTAAATCTGCGCCAAAAAGTAGCATATAAGTAACTAGATTAATAACATGGCCTATATAATAAAGGTAATAATATAGCGGATTAAATCTAAACTCTATAAAAAGGTTATTAATGTAGGTATTATTATTGTCCGTATTATCCGCTACAAAGTAGCCTACCTACTGCTTACTAATTCTAAACTTAGTAAGGATTTTCTTAATATTAGCTACTATATTAACACCTAGGTATCGCTCTTCTTAAGGAGAAAAGGCTAGAAGGAAGGAATAGTACTAGTTTTTAGCGTCTATAAAGTAAATAATAATTCCTATATAGTAGTTAGCAATTAATGTAATAGAGGCCTTAGAGTTAGGCTTACTAAGTAGTAATAAATAATTATAAGATGTCTAAAGATTAAATAATAGATAAATCTTGCCTGGCGCTCTATATAGTAGAGCAGTAACTACTTTTTTATATTAATTAAACTCGATAATTATTAACTCTCTCATTATTAAATAAGTAGGTAGGAGGCCTGCGGTTAATATAGCTTAATTAGCATAACTGTCGGTATACTCGCTTTATCAACATGCACGAATATCACTGTATTGCGATACGTATGCGGTGTTGAAGTTGGTAGTTATTGTTGTTTAGAAGTAAGGGGTTGCTCCAAGGTCAGGTTAGCTAGCCTCGCTTCGTGGTCTCGTGACCACGTCACATAACTAACATTCCAACACTGGAGCAACTCTAAAAAGAAGGCTAATCTATACTTTAAAGTCAAGTTTACTTTTAGACTATTTATAGCGTATACGTAATAGCTTCCACGCTCCTTTTACAGGTCCGTAATTATATAACCCATATTACGGCTTGTATAAATGTCTCTAAACCAAAGCCTGTAAAATACTGTATTACGGAGATACTACGCTAAGGAAGAGAAGAAGAAGAAGAGTTATTAGGGGTAGCAGGTTAACATATTACAAGGGCCGCCAAGGCGCTAGTGGTAAGTGAGCTAATAGCGATTTTCTATACCGGGCATGGAAAATCCTAATTAGTTGGTTAAATTTAGGGTCCGCACTGTTATAATTAGTTACCTAACGCTAAGCTAAATCTAAGTTCGTTTATTTAACCCATCCTACAACTTGTAGGTTGATTTGGTTTGTATTAATAAGCCGTTAAAGAGCTGTGTAGGGTTTTCCCTTTGTTATAGCGTTAGTAGGGTTAGCCTCTCTGTTAATCTATTTCACCTTCGTAATCTGTCTCCGTTTATAGGCTTGCTGGAGGCACATTACGTTAATTATTAGGCGTTTTTCTTGGGTGGTTCCGAGTCGTACTAGACAGTTATATAAGGACTTAAAGTTAGTGTAAAGCACAAGTGGAAGGTTAATTTATAGGATCTTGTCTACTGTAGACTTGATCGCAACGCCGATGTTAAAGCTATGGGCCGTGCCGTAGAGTTTAGAAGCTAGTACGCTCTAAATAACTCTTTTGCACTTAACTAAGCTCCAATAGACGATATTGGCCTTCTTTGTAGCATTAGCTAGTATAAGGACATAGCTAATCTGTAAAGAGAGGTCCTTATTATTAGTAAATAACGCGTCTGTAAATACCAGTAGCTATAGGGTTTTAATATCTAACTTAACAAACTTAAGACCTCTATTAGCGTTCTTAATTTGCCAGTTTAGACGCTTATTTAACTGTTTTATGTCTTTCTTGTTAGGGTTAATTACCTAGGCGGTAAAGGATAAATTAAATAAGGCTTCTAGCTAGTATACTAAAGCGATATATGCACCTCTAGCATGTTAAGCGATATACTAGTCCTTTGGAGTTAAGGTTCTTATAGCTTCTCTTAATCCTATACTTGTGGCAAGCTTGGTGCTAATCGTACTAAGGTTTGTATATTATTGTTTCTAAGTAAGCGTAATGCTCCCGTTAGTTAGTAGCTGAATAACTCCACTATTAAACTTAATAGGCGTATTAATGGTAAGTTGTTCCCGTTCCTTAGCCATAAACTTGGCCTTATGCAGCTCGTTTTGCTTTACGTTTGTAAAGGTCTTATCTACCAGGAATAGAGTATCATTAGTTTGTAGGCCTATAATACCAAAGGGTTCGTTACTCTGTAGGAGGCAGGGGTTGTACGTAAACTGGTCTATATGCAACTGTTAGATGTGATGTAAGTGATATATCTTAAACCAGTGGTTACTGGCTTCCGGTACTCTATAGAGTGGTTTTACAACCTTTAGAATGGAGGCCTCGTTAATCCCAAGTTGCTTAATCAGCTCGTGCGGAGGTTGTACGTAGAACTCTTGATTTAGTATAGTGGTTGATTGTATATAGGCCTGTAAAATATCTTAGAGGTAAAGTTATGCCTATGGAAGCTTTATGGCGGCGATATAGAGAATTAGTTGTTGGCTAACTTGTTAAATGGTTGGTAATTAAGTAAGAACTAGTTCCTTTTCTAAGTCGTTATAAGCTTATATAACTAGTTAGGATTTTTTAAAGGCTTTATTAGTTCCCTTATTCTTAATCTCGTTAACAAATTATAAGTTAAAGAGTTATACGCCTTGTGGTATATCCGTAAGTCTTATAATCTTAAAAACTCCCTTTTTAAGTAGACCAGTAAGCTTCTTCTATTAAGAGGCGCTAAATTGGGTACTAAATTAACTGTCATCCTATAGGTAGATGGTGATATTAGTTATAGCCGTAAGTAGAGGGTATTTGTAAGGGTATCCTTTGCCTTATTTTGGGGGTTGTTACTAAGCTTTAGTAGGTCTCTCTAAGACAGTCTTAGAAAGGGCTAACCTAAGTAGAGGTTTAGGTGGCAATTCTAGTCTAATAATTTACTCCTGCGATTTAGTTGCTTAAAGGTAGGGTTTTACAACCGTAGATTGGAAGGCTGTAGGTCCGCTAGACAGCTTAATAGTGCATATTTTACCCTTAACAGTAAGTAAGGTAAATAGCCTGTCCTAATAGCCGCTTTAGCTAGTGTTTCCTTCTCTCCAGACTAAAATGGGTAAGTTTGGTGGGAGATTATAAATCGTATTAGCATTGGGTCCGTTTCGCATATTTAGTACGTCAGCAATCTATCGTTTAGCTTATAGCTTCTATATCTCTGCCATAGCCTTTTTAATTGCGGCAGCGCGTTATATAATAGTGGGGGATGGTGTATTGGATTTAACCATTTGGGGGTAGGCTCTAAAGACTAGAAGTATAGGAACTAGTCCTTTAGGGCTAGCTAAATTATTAATTGCTTTAAATGCCATTTAGAGTCCTATCTCCTTATTAATATCAGGGATTTCAGTTATAATGATCTAGTAGGCTCGCCGTAATAGACTATAGTAGCGCTCTACTATTCTAATAGAGTTATGTGCTTTAACCAGTACTCCCTTTATACTAATTCCCATGATAGTGGCGTATTGCTTAAATTCCTTACTAATAAAGTTCTTTCTGGCGTTGTGGGTAATTAGGTCTAGTGGCCCTAGGTAAGTATTAATCTAGCATATCCATAGAATGTCCTATATGTGTTTGGCGCTAATGTCTCGTAGCTATCTACCGGCTTAGAATCGCGTTCCTTCATCAACAACGTATAGGAGGGGTAATCCGCTAATATACATAATGTCAATAATAATATTATAGTTAAAATTGATATTGTCTTATAGGGTAAAGCGGAATCTGCCTAGTGATTTACTAAACTTCTAACAGTAGTGGCAGAACTTGGTTAGTTGCTTAATAGCCATTCTATTAGTTTCATGGCCAGTATAGTAGAGTAGCTTTTACAATTTCTTAACTAAGGGATGTCTAAATCAGCGATATAGGCGCCGTAGCTCTATATCTATTAAGTAGCAGGGGTTCGCGTTAAAGGATTCAGATAAATATAACTATAGTAATAAGCTCTATAGGAGAAATGGGTGGCCAAACCGTCGCACTACTAGCACTTTTTTGGTGTAAGTAATAACAACATTTCTAAGGTTGTTATAGTAGATTTAGAGTCTGTCTATATCCGCTAAATAGAGCAAGAAGGGGGTATCCGTATAGATAATATAAAACTGTATCTTACCTATAGGGGTAACAACATCTGTAGTTCCAATAGAGGTAGCAATTCTAATACCAAACTACACGTTAACTTATCCTTTAGTTAAGGTATTAAGTCTTACAAATTAGTCTGTGTTTTGTAGTGCCTAGAATTATCTATAACCGGCTATAGACTTTTTTAATACACTAGTATTAATCATAATTCCTATAAATACCGTGGAAGTATAGCGTGAAACGGCGGTTGTTATATTGTAGTTAAACGGGTTAGTTTCCGTAGTAGGTTCCGTGGAGGTTGTAGTGAGTAAGTAAGCGTAAGCCTTATTAGCTAGTTCTACACTTATAGAGGTTGCTTCGTCTGTAGTAAGAGTCCTAAATAATATAAGGTAGCAGCCGTTAGGGTCTTCTAGTTCTTCCTTACTATTGTTGTTATTAGTGTTTTTATCAGCGTCTGTATCTAGCATAAGAGCTTTAAAAGTCTTATTATACTCATTATCATCGCCTCCTTTATAGTAGATAGTGTATTGTCTGAAGCGTTCTTTAAAGTTACTGTTACGGCCCTTGCTATTGTTAAAACGTCTTTTATACTTATTTTTAGAACGGTTCCGCTCCTCCTCTATATATTTCCATAAGCGGCAGCTCTCCTTTTAGCAAATATAGCACTTGGTCTTTAGGGACCTAACAGTATTTTGTCTATAGAAGTGGGTTTGGTCACAGTTATTACGGATATTACGGCGGTATATATAATCCATAAAGTAGGCTCCTTAAGACGGTCTTATTAAGGCCTAGAAAGGGTATTCCTTCTCCTATACAACTACAGAAGATTGCAGCTTGCTAATTAACTAGGAGAGGTCTTCAGAAGGGTTGGAAATGGCGATACGGTATGCTAGTACTCCTTAGCAAGCGGTAACTAGCTTATTCGTAAGGAAGAGGTCTATACAAAATTCTAGGTGTAATCCGTGGCGATGTTTTAAGAGCTTATTAAGGAGTAGTTGGAAACTCTAATAGATTTACTTATTAGGGTTCTCGTTAATAATTCCTTAAAAGTCGGTAGCATTCCATTTAGTAAGGTTTCTCCAATAGTACTCTAGTCCTTTAAAGAAGTAACGCATATGGTTATATACCTCAGTAAATAATCTAGTTAAAAGGCTGCTATTATAGTAGTAATCCTAAGCAAGTCCCTTTAGCATAGTTAGGAATGTAGTTATATAGCCTTTAGGAGGTAGACCAGCTCTCTTATAGATATTATAGAAGATAGTTAACTTAAAGTTAAAGCTATCACTCACTCCATCGTACTTCTGGTCGTCCGTGTAGATCTTGGCGATAGTAGCTGCCTCTTTGCTATATATAGGCAGGTGCATAGCAGGGTCGGTATTAGCAGTACCAGGGTGGAGGTACTAGGCAGGAGGAGCACCAGGTGGGGTAGAAGCGGTTGCTAAACGTTAGGAAAAAATTTACCAGCATTTAATTTTACCTTTCTGCCATTTCAGCATTTCCTAGCATTTCCTAGCATTTCCCAGCATTTCCCAGCATTTAGCAGCATTTATAATTAAGTATTAGCATTTAGCAGC
>Ga0307507_10003536_pt1 | contig 30020 bp, 26 predicted proteins | sample 7_EM_MG_FD_207223 | JGI IMG/M metagenome (GOLD analysis project Ga0307507, IMG submission 207223) | Populus trichocarpa ectomycorrhiza microbial communities from riparian zone in the Pacific Northwest, United States - 7_EM | ecosystem: Host-associated > Plants > Roots > Unclassified | place... | reverse complement strand
ATTCTTGAGCTTGTGTATGACGTCCGCGAGCTGATCCACGCCCTGGCCCGAGTAGTCCGTGTCGCAGTCGACGTACTTGGCGCCAAAGTGGCGCCACTGAAAGCCGTAGACAGGGCCCAGGTCACCCTCCGCGCGCTCCGTCAGCCCGATCTTGTCCAGGTAGGCGCGCGACCCGTTGCCTTCCCAGATCTTCACGCCCACCGCCGAGAGCGGGGCATTGCTGGTTGACCCGGAAATGAACCAGAGGAGTTCGTGCAAGATGGCTTTGTGGAAGACGCGCTTTGTCGTTAGGAGGGGGAATGTGTGGTTTTTTAGGTTGAAGCGGAGCTGTGGGGGTGCAAAGAGGGAGATTGTTCCTGTTCCTGTTCTGTTTGATGGGGGAGGGGTTGTTAGATTTTGGTTTTGGTGGGTGGGTGGGTAGGTAAGGTAGGTAGGTAGTGGAGGAGTATTGTGCTGTACCTGTCTGGCCGGTGCTCACCGTTGGTTAGAATGTTATGGATTAGGTCCAGGTATTGGTATTCTGGGTGGGTGGGATTCTCCTGCTGAGTGGCGGAGGTAGACATTCTTTTGATTTGTATGGTTTGCACTTGGGGAATTGGGAGTGGTGAAGGGTGGGGTTCTTGGGCAGTTTGTGAAAGAGCCACATCACGTGCGTGGGTAGCTCTGGCGGGTTGCGCTCGTGTGCTGCTTACTAAAGCACAGGCCTTGGGTTAGTCAGCTGGCTCCTTAGAAACCCGTGCTCTGCTGGTCATCACCAAAATCTAGCATGACTGTGCTGTAGCCCCTACCTGTCAGCTTCGCTGCATCTCTAATGCCAGTAGCGGTATGTGCCACTTATGATATCTCTGAAGACTACCGCCGCTACTGAGATACCTGTATCTGTTCTCAGGCTCCTAATAAGATACAGTAGAACAATTGAGGATGGCACTGGAATGGAGGGATCTACTAGTCGAAGGAGATATTCGTCCATCTCTCAGAGCAACAGAACCTAAATTAGTTTAGTCTAGCAAGAGTAGCATTTCAGATGGATAATCTGGGCTAAATAGGGAGGGTTTTCCTCATCTGTGCCCCTCACTAGTAGAGGTGGAAATAAGAGCAAAGCAAACACTACTGCCAAGACGTAGACAATACCTAGGACAAGTTACCTGAATGAAAAAGGAAAAGCTATGGTAGTAAGTATATTTAAAGCCTGTGATTCATGTTCCAAGCATAGCATCCATTTGTGTAGGAAGGTTGAATAGGTATTTGTGTCCTCTTCCGAGTCTAAGCCTCAAGTTGGGCATGTTGTTAGACTTGGGTGCCGATACTAGATTCCTTAAGCTGCCATTTTGGACATTTACGTATGGAAATATTGTTATTTTTTACTTCGTCGAACATTTTGTAGTCATTTGTTTAATGCACTAAGTCTTAAAGCTAATTGTATTATATTATTGGTTCTCAATACCAGCAGCTGCGATGAGGTTTAGGTTTGTAATCTTGGCCCCTCATTATTTATACTTGTATCATAAGCTCATGTTCGCCCCCGCACTTTCTTGCTGGATGATCTTAACTCGCACGCTCTTAGTTGATAGCGGGTATTGGCCTGCTGCTGGATCCCTCTTTTTGGTTACGGGGAGAAACACAGCGAAAGGATTCTCTCTCAGCCCTCGGTTGGGATAGGACAGGCAGCTCTGCTGTAAGGTCCTAGCGAGATTCTCAGTCCCTACGGCCTTGTGAACCTAGCCCGGCTTGTGAAAATTGACCTGCTACGACAACACCCACACAATAGACTCAACTAAACCCACAATAAAATCAAAGCATGTCACTTCTTGATTTGCCAAACGAGCTTATATTCCTAATAACTGAAGAGTACGATCCACCCGATATCAACTCTCTTATCCAGACATGTCGGCGTTTCACATTTCTCGGGTCTATTCTGGTGGACAGCATATTCCGGGCTCGACCCTTCGATTTTTGCGACCGACTACTTTCCTCCGCAGCAATTCGTGAGGACAAAGACTTGGTCCAAAGGCTCGTACACATGGGGGCGGAATCCTACGTTTGTGCAGCGACCATTTTCGAAGGGGTGATAGCAAACGCACCAGCAATTCGTTTACTACTTGAATGCGGCATCGTCCCGAGTCCCTTGATTGGGAAGGATACCTTTTTTGGGCCACCTTTTTTGCCACTGAATAGCGCGGCAGATGGCGGGCACGAGGCCACGGTTCGAGTTTTGCTGGCCCATGAAGGGGCTTGCGTGAACCAGCGAGATACTAATAGGCTAGGGATGACGCCTATAGCCTGTGCGGCGAGTCGCGGGAATGAAGCTATGGTACGGCTTCTATTGGAAGACGAGAGAGTCCTTACCAGCCTGGCAGATTACCAGAGAAGAACTGTATTGCACATTGCGGTTGCTATAAACCACGAGGCTATGGTGGGAATTTTACTAGATGATAGTAGAACCGATGTCAATGCCGTTGATGGTGAGGGTAAAACAGTTTTCTACCACGCGGTCCAGCAGGGGAACGGAGACCTGGTACGGCTTCTACTGGCCTGCGGCAGGGTCGATATTAATCGCCCAGACAGTGACTTCGAGACTCCATTTGTTCAAGCCTTAAAGGGGGAAAATGCAGATATAGCTCGCCTATTGCTGGCGGACAGTCGACTCAACCCTAATGTTACGGAAATGTGCGGTAGATCTGCACTATTCCTTGCTGCAATTGCCGGGCCAGCACTGGAATCGATTGTCCAACCTCTTTTGGACGATCCGAGGGTTGATGTTAATCTCAGGGGGGAGGGTCTGCCTGAATTACCACTGCATGGGGCGGCGGCGAGGGGACACGAAGAAACTGCAAGACATTTGCTCAACGATAGCAGGATTGACATCAATTCGAGAGACTTCGGGGGGCAGAGCGCTATTCACAAAGCAGCCAACGCCAGGGAAGAAGCCATGATCTGCCTTCTACTAGGGACCGGGAGAGTTGATGTCAATCTGAAAACCAACACAAACCAAACAGCCATGAATATAGCGGCAAAGAATGGGCTCCGAACCGCGGTGCGAGCCCTGCTCCATGACTTCAAGGCGGACCCAAGTATCGGGGATGACACCGGCCTGACACCAATGCACTGGGCCGCCAGCACCGGGCACACGGACATTGTGCGGGACCTACTCAACAGCGGACTCACCGTGAACCATGTGGATAACGACGGCCGAACACCGCTGTTCTGGGCCGTGAAGCACGGGCAGGAAGACACCGTGCGCATGCTCCTCCTCCACGCAAAAACTGACGTCAATTTCGCCGGCGGAGCTGGTCCAACACCACTCCACGGAGCCATACCCACCCAGCAGGAACCTATCCTGCGACTACTTCTGGACCACCCCGACATCGACCCGAACCCCACCGACGAGTACGGCCGAACGCCGCTGCACCTAGCAGCCAGAGCGGGCGCAGTACCTCTCTTGCATCAACTAATGAGCCACAAAGACATTAGAATCAACATGCGAAACATCCACGGGGCAACACCATTCTACACCGCCGTCTTTTGGCACCGGAAGGAGGCTGTACAACATTTCTTAAGGGACGATAGGCTCAACGTTAACATCCCCGACAGTATTGGGCGCACGCCAGTCTTCCTGGCCGCTATGGATACTTGCTGCTCCTGGTGCGATGTTTCGGTGCCGCTCTTGCTCTCGTCGGGAAGGGTTTTTGACCTCACGGTGGTAGATGGCGAGGGCAACTCTGCCATGGATCTGCCTGGATCTCCGGGCGGATCCGCTCGCAACACCCTTCGTAGCTATTATTGGTCTATGCAGGATGATGTTAGGCATCGAAGCTAGAGGAATAGGGGGCCATCCTTATAGCATGTATTTCGGGATCTACGGGTGTTGTTTCAGAGTAACTAAAACCTCACGAATTTCCTCTTTCATCTCTCATTTCTCTTAGGGGAGCGACGCTCTGAGGCATACTCTAATCCAATCTTTGTGAATTTATCAAACTATCTCATACACCGCATTCAATTTCGTAATATCATAAAAGCCATCACGATCTCGTACCCCATGTAAAAGTATGTAATATCAACCTTCGCCACTGTAGAATACGACATAATATCATAATACAATACAATAATTTACCCCTAATCACAACTAATCACTCCCCAAACCCCCCTCCATCAAAAACCTCGATACCGGTACTGTACCACACCAATATTTATCTCCGCTCACAAAATCCACCGCATGGTTAACACCTCCTGACATATCCCTCTTAGGTCGTCAAACTCATTCTGCTGCTACGCAAGAGATAGCCCGCTCGTTATAGCCATCAAATGCGATTAACGCTGAAACACTGACTCACCCTCCTGCTACCCACCCACCCACCCTTACAGACCCGATCTCCCCACTAATATCCCGTATGCGCAGTAAAATCGCCTATCAAAAGACATAAACCCACCTCGATATAACAATAATTAGAATGAATCTCAACCTCCTGCGGGAACTTGCCTTAGAGTATAACAGTACCAAAGGTTTCAGGCCTTTAAATAATGTCCGGGGGGGGGTTCTTCGCGTTACACTGCATAGCCCACGAGTGGGATATATCGGACTAGCAAGCATTATGGAGGAAACTGAGATATCATACTCTATGGGGTGAAACTCGCCGTCACAAGAAATCACTCACATCACTCAAATTGTAAAAAAAAACTGTTATGTGATGTAGAACTGGGCACAGTGTGGGTATGGGCTGGAGTCGCTTACTTGAAGGCTTTGTTGGGAGTGTTTTGATGGGTGGGAGTAGGGTTTGTTATATTGGGGATCTTGTATAAACATCGTAGCTGTGTTTATGGTTCATCTTTCGTCTCGGTGAAGATAAAATTTTGACATCCTTCGACTCAATCTAGGGATCGAGCCTCCCAGCATCCCCGGAGGGGTCTAGGTCCTTCGCCAGGTGAGAGGCAACTTGATTTTCAGAGGTGGTAGGCCGAATCGTGGTAGTAAATACGTAGTAGGGCTGCCACCCAATATACAATTGGTAGATCCCCTAGTATCATAAGTGGTTCGTAGCGCGCCCCTGTTTACAGTATGGGTGATTTTTCTCATCCGATGCCCAAGAATAGACCGGGCATCATCCTTTGAAATGTTTTTAAGTACAGATTGTGCCCGTTAAGGAAAAAAAAAAAAACAGTAGAAGAAAATAACTCCCCACCGCTGCATCCCATTTTAAAGTGTTTTATTTGATTTCCCCCAAACCAAGCTCGTCTACCTTACGGTGGCATCGTACTTGGCCTTAAACCACTTAATGGAGTCGGCCTGGTTGATACGATGCGAAGCACCGACTCTTGACTGGCACCTTCTGCGCTTGGCAACACGGAGACCGGGGCGGGACCTACATTCCACCCATCAGTATTTGCCCACACATGTTTTAACCACTTTCCAAGACAGCTGCTGTCTGGGGCCTAGATTAATTTCCAGAACTCACATAATGCAGTAAAAGTCCATTCCATAAATACCGATGGCCGGGTCGTATTTGATTCCCAAATCGATGTGCTCGGAGATGCCGAAACCAAAGTTACCAGTCTCAGAGAAGTTCTTCTTACGGAGCTCGTACTCCTTGACCTTCAACCCACGTTCGATGATTTCCTCAGCTTTGGGTCCACGAACAGTGACATGCACGGCAATCTTCTCGTTACGACGGATGCCGAAGGTACGGACGGTGTAACGAGCTTTGCTATATACGGGAGTTTGGCCAGAAAGCTGCTCCAACACCTTGGCGGCACGAGTAAGCCTATCACCAGACTCTCCGACACTGATGTTGAGAACTGATAGTTTCGTTAGCTCCCGGTATCCTTTCTTTTCGAGATCGAGCGCTCGGGGTTTCTAACAACAGCGAGGGGGTTATGGGGACAAACCAAGCTTCTCAATGCGGAGGTCGCGCATGGGGTTGGCGTCTTTGGATTTGGCGTCGGCCTTCATTATTCAAGATCTTGTTAGTATGTTATCCCTTTTCGAATCTAAGTTCGAATTGTGTGGATTCCGAAGAAACACAATTGGAGAACGAAGGGGACAAAATTGCGGAACTGACCATTGTATTGGTTATCTGGTTTTGCTGGTTGTTGTTGGTAGGGGGTATTCGGCCTTGGTCGTCTCGTCGTTTGTCGTTTATCGTTCGTTAAAAACAGCAGTTTCCTCGCCTCTAATTTTGCCCTGTGTGTTAGTGGGAGGCAGTCACACTCATGCTAGTGCCAAGACGGGGTTGCTAGTTGACTCAAAGATCAGTCAGCTATTCTGTCTCGCCAAGCATTTAAGTTAGGGTGCCAACATCGACAACCACACCTTGCACTACGTCTACCCTTCTCTAGAGAGCTCACCATCCTCGTGAGCCGCGTTACTTTACTCAATCATCGCTACTAGAGGAACTTTAAAGGCGGCCTGCCCTATCCCACTAGCAATCATGTCATCAAAACAGCAAGGAAAAATGGTGAGTCTATTCCTTCATCCTTATGGCTTCTAGAGCTGCCTTCGTTGACCGGTGTGGAGAAAGACGCTGATTGAATCTAGGCCAACCTCGTACGTGAATACCTACCCCATGAGAGAATTGGCTTCGGATGATTGAGATATGTTTTCGTAATGCTGATGGATATATAGATCAACTACCGTATGCGGGTTACGATGACAGATGGCCGCCAGCTGACAGGGACGCTTTTGGCATTTGACAAGGTGGATATAATCAAACCTCGCGTACCTACCAATCGAGCTAACAATATAATCTAGCACATGAATGTCGTTCTAGCGGATACTGAAGAATTCCGCCGCATCAAGCGAAAACCTAAAACCGCCGCTCCCGCCGCCAGCACCGCAGGTCAGATCACCGAGGAAAAGCGCACCCTAGGTCTTATCATCTTGCGAGGGCTTCACATCGTCTCTTTATCTGTCGAGTCTCCACCCCCAGCAGACCCCTCTTCCCGTTTAGGCGCAACTACAGCTGGTGGCCCATCGGCTGCCGGTGTCGCAGCTGCCGGACCGGGTATTAGCAGGCCTGCTGGGAGGGGGCTTCCAATCATTGGTATGGGGGGTCCCCCACCCCCAGGGGGATTGCCGCCACAGATGGGTGGGCCTGCGGGATTGCAAGGTCCTATGAGGAATGTTGGTCTCGGGCAAGCCCCACCTCCGATGGGTGCCGCCCCCCCGCCCGGTGGATTTCCCGGGGCCCCCCCGCCGGGCTTCCAAGGCGGTATACCCGGCGCACCTCCTGGATTTCAGCCTCCGCCAGGCTTTCAGGGTGGTAGGGGATTTCCCCCACATCCTCCTGGGTTTGGGAGATAGACGGGGAGTTGTCGGAGAAAGTTGGGATCTGGGAGCTTTGTCTTGGTACCATCGGATGTTAAAGCTAGTGGAAGCGAAATCGACAAAGGCACTGGGTTGAGAATTGCAGATGAAAATGGTGCTGTAATATAATCCTTTGGTCGACTTTATTTCTTTTCCTTTTCACGAAGCCTACGGTGCTTTGTTTCGTTTTCAATTTGCCAAGTAAAAAATATCGGATCAAATTATTGGGTAGAGAAATGTGCCATATCAGTGGGGTGATTTGACGCTCTCGTAATCCGAGTATCTACCTAAGCATCTAGGGCTTCAGGAGCTTATTCATAACTTCTCATACTGAAAGACTTCACGCCTGTTTTTGCCTCAACTTGAATCACGAGACACTGCCTACTAATACCGGTAGTTAGATGTGCAATATCCATGCATCATAGAAGTCGCGTGTGATCATACCAGTGCCTATATCACCGAAATCACAAAGCACATACCGATACCTGTATCTTTTACTTATGGTGAGCCTGGCATTGGCATTACCTGTCACATATGTTTTCCCAGCCAGCAAAATGAGTTTTACAATAACGGTAGTGCATCTTACGAGTGAAACACTTAAAGGGATGATATGTAAATTCGCTCACATCACGGGCATGGCAGTTGACCCATAGGTGGAGGAGAGTGTGTCTCGGCACTTGTACTCGTGCTACCGGTCTGCTCCTCCTGATACTGCGGAACCCCGATTTTAATACTGAAAGCGTAAGCAATGTAAGACTGTCCGATGCTCTCTCTTGAGTGAAGGGGTTTTTGGGTATTATATCAAGCTACGGTAGGCTAAGCTACAACCGTATGCCTAATTCTGATAAGAGCTCCGGATACTACCGGCTTCGATCGCGAAAGGCTGGCTGAGCATTTGTACCAGTACGATAGGTTCTATGTGCCGGTATTATTAGTTGATTTTGAGCCTCATCCACCGCCAAACCCCATCCCCTTCTCCGCACAACTTGATTGGAGGATTATGTAATCCTTCACACCTAACACATCTCCGCCCCGAAACAATAAAAAGGATATCTTTGCGCCAAATTCCACCACCTCAACAACATCCACCACATTTTCCGCTTCTACATATTCCTCAGTCGGTTGAATTATTGACATATTTTGACGATCCTCTCGGACTTTGAAGCCGTCATGGCTTCTCCGCAGCTCGATACTCTGGGCAGGATTTTCACAGATATCCGTAGCAAGTACGCGAAATAGTTCAGTGCCCTGTCTTCCTGTACATGGCTGATTATGAGATTTATTGCAGGCATGAGGAGGTACGGCAGAAGGCGACAAATGATTTGAAGATACATTTAGAGGTTGTTTCTCGAGGTAAAACTGCCGTCTCAGAGGCTCTAACTTGATGCTAATGGGGCTTATAGAACATTCGAGCGAGGGACTTACCCGGTACTATGCGGAGGTGAACCGGCGAGTTTCGGAATTTATTCACAGCAATGACAGCGTCGACAAGATTGGAGGAATCCTTGCTTTGGGGGTGCTCATTGATGTCGACCATGACGATAGCACGCAGAAAACTACACGATATGCCAACTATCTGCGCAGCATAATGCGCGGAAATGATAACCATTGTATGGTCCTCGCAGCAAAGACTTTAGGACAGCTTGCGGCCCCTGGAGGAACCTTAACCTCGGAGTTGGTGGAGAGCGAGGTGAAACAAGCGCTAGAGTGGTTACAGGTTGACCGGCAGGAAAATCGACGGTTTGCTTCAGTACTGCTGCTGAGGGAACTAGCCAGAAGTTCACCTACCCTTATTTACGGTTTCCTTAGTCAGATATTAGATTTAATATGGGTGGCTTTACGTGACCCAAAGGTCCTTATTCGGGAAACTGCTGCGGAGGCTTTGGGTGTTTGCCTCGGGATTATGAAAAACAGGGACCAGAAGAACCGCGATCAATGGTATGCAAAGATTTTAGAAGAGGCAAAATCAGGGTTGAGAATAGGCACTACCGATGCCATCCACGGGAGTCTTTTAATACTTTTACAGTTATTGGACACCGCTGGGATGTTTATGGGCGCAAGTTATAGGGAAACTTGTGATATTGTCTTGCGGCTAAAAGATAACCGAGATCATGGGATAAGAAAGCTGACTGTGAAGATGATTCCCTGTTTGGCCAAATACAACCCGGTGGAATTCGTCAACTCTTACCTCCATAAGTTCATGATGCATCTGCAAACACAACTTAAGAAGAAAGACTCCGAGGACAGAGGGGCGGCATACAAGGCTATCGGTGATGTAGCTCTGGCTGTTGGCAGTAGTATGGGGCCGTATCTTGACCACATACTGACAAGCATCAAAGATGGTTTAACGATGAAAGGGTATCTTTGGCTCTTATACCCGGTCTCATCCGTGATGCTAATGCCTGATAGGAGAAATCGTGCACAGCGTGCTGAACAAGAAGCACCCATATTTGAGTGTATCAGTATGTTAGCAACTGCAGTTGGTCAGGCCTTGACGAAGTACATGCATGACCTCTTGGACCTCATATTTGCTTGTGGTCTGAGTGTAAAGCTTACTCAAGCTCTGGTCGATCTCTCCCATTACCTTCCGCCCCTGCTACCGACAATTCAAGAAAGGCTTCTTAACATGATCAGCATGGTTCTCTGTGGACGACCTTTCAAGCCTCTTGGCAGTCCTACACCGCCTCAAGCTCCCTCAGCCGTTGCCGGAAAGCAATACAAAGATGGGCAAACCCCAGAGGAAAGGGATGCAGAAATCACTCTTGCTTTGCATACCTTGGGAAGCTTTGATTTTACTAGTAGGCCTTCACCACCACCCTCCCCACCTGGGTCTCCTGTGATAGGGGGTGAACCAGGGACTCTGGCTAACATACTAGACCACATTTTGAATGAGTTTGTTCGTGACATTGCGATGAAATACGTCGAAGACGACAACACAGAAGTCCGCAAAGCAGCAGCATTAACTTGCTGTCAGCTTTTTGTCCGCGATCCTATATGCTTTCAGACCAGTAATCACGCAATTCAGGTGGTTGGCGAAGTGATGGAGAAGCTCTTGACGGTAGCGATTGCTGATCCAGGTATGCCGATTCTTATGAACGCCCCGAACATATTGCTTATTCGCCTCCAGATCCGGATATCCGAAAAACTGTCTTGCTTTCCTTGGATGCTCGGTTTGATAGACATCTTGCCAAGGCTGAGAACGTCCGTTCCTTGTTCCTGGCTCTAAATGACGAAACTTTTGCGATCCGGGAAGCCGCAATAACTATTATTGGCAGGCTCACACTCCATAACCCTGCCTATGTTATACCATCCCTTAGAAAGACCCTAATACAGCTTCTCACGGAGCTGGAATATTCGAACGTTCCCCGAAACAAGGAGGAGAGCGCTAGACTCCTTAGTCATCTTGTAGCAGCATCACAGAAGCTTATCCGGCCCTACGTGGAGCCGATGGTCACTGTTCTCCTTCCAAAAGCCAGAGATCCGAGCGCGGGCGTGGCGTCAAGTATCTTGACAGCTCTGGGGGAGCTTGCTACTGTTGGTGGGGAGGATATGGTACCATATATCCCTGAACTGATGCCTTTAATCATTGAGACGCTTCAAGATCAGAGCTCTCCGGCCAAGCGAGATGCAGCTCTCAGAACCCTAGGGCAATTGGCGAGCAACTCCGGATATGTCATTGAGCCATACGTCCAATACCCACAGCTTCTCACCATCTTGGTTGGTATCGTAAAGACTGAGCAGAACACTACTCTGCGAAAAGAGACAATCAAACTAATGGGTATTCTTGGAGCGCTAGATCCTTATAAACATCAGGCACGACCCCTATCTCCTATAACCAGATTGGAAGCTTACTGACCCGTATTAGACTGTCGAGAGAAGCTCTGAAATACATCTCTCAGATCAGGCCACTGCAGTTACCGATGTTTCTTTGATTATGACAGGCCTTACACCTTCAAATGAAGAGTACTATTCTACAGTGGTTATCAATTCGTTGATGAATATGCTTAAAGACCCCTCACTCGGCCAGCACCACTCATCTGTTATTGACGCCATCATGAATATTTTCAAAACTTTAGGGCTAAAATGTGTCCCATTCCTTGGACAAATTATTCCCGGCTTCATCGCAGTTACGCGGGCTTGCCCAACTACCAAACTGGATTCGTACTTCAACCAGTTAAGTATTTTAGTCTCTATCGTCAAACAGCATATCCGAAACTTCCTTCCCAGCATCCTCGCACTTATTAGGGACTATTGGGAGTCGGCATCGGGATTGCAATCTACCATCCTCCAGCTTGTTGAGGCCATCGCGCATTCGCTGGAAGGGGAATTCAAAGTGTATCTTGCGCAACTTCTCCCACTTATGCTCAAAGTTTTGGAGACAGCAGATCCCAATCGCCCTAGCCCACCAGAAAAGGTGCTCCATGCCTTTGTGGTATTTGGTTCAAGTAGTGAGGAATATATGCATCTTATCTTGCCCGTGATTGTCCGTATGTTTGAGAAGCCCGGGTATCGGATTCAAACCAGAAAAGTGGCGATGGAAACTGTGGCGAGGCTCTCCCGAAAAGTCAACATATCTGATCACGCTTCTAGAATTGTGCATCCATTATCGAGAGTTTTGATGACAGGAAATCAGACAGGTAACCATGAGCTAAAAATGACAGCTCTCGATACTCTATGCGCTCTTGTGTTTCAACTCGGGCACGACTATGCTCATTTCATTCCAATGATCAACAAGGTGGGAAATACTACATTCAAAAATGCTACGTTCCCGATTTGCTGATCATACCTTTTAGATCTTGCAAGTCAATAAGATACAACACACTAATTATGAACTTCTTGTGAGCAAACTACTGAAGAGAGAGCCGTTACCGCAAGACTTGAGTCCCGATGAGATGTATGTATACTATAGTTTCCTCACAACTGTCTTTTCGTTAACGAAAGTAGGTACGGCGAAAACCCTGATGAAGTCTCTTTCGCCGACTTTGGGCCAAAGAAGTTGCCAGTAAACCAACAACATCTGAAAAACGCTTGGGAGGCATCGCAACGCTCGACTCGCGAGGATTGGCAGGAGTGGATCCGTCGCTTTAGTGTGGAGCTTTTGAAGCAATCACCATCTCATGCCTTGAGGGCATGTGCTGGACTGGCAGGGGCATATTACCCCTTGGCCAGAGATCTTTTTAACGCTGCATTTGTGTCATGTTGGACTGAGCTATATGACCAATATCAGGTGGGTATTCCCGTTATGGCTCGTGGGGTGCGCTCTTATCTAAGTTCCTATCAGGAAGAATTGGTTCGGTCCATTGAATGTGCGCTTATTTCGCCTCACATCCCACCTGAGATCTTGCAAATTCTCCTGAATCTTGCGGAGTTTATGGAACACGATGACAAAGCTTTACCTATCGACATAAGGACCCTCGGGATGTACGCAGCTAAATGTCACGCATATGCAAAAGCCCTGCATTATAAAGAATTGGAATTCCTTCAAGAACCTCAATCAGCCGTTATTGAGGCGCTCATTAGTATCAATAACCAACTGCAGCAATCGGACGCGGCTATAGGTATTCTGCGGCGAGCTCAGTTATATAATGACGTCCCCTTGCGTGAATCGTGGTTTGAGAAGCTGCAGCGTTGGGAAGAGGCGCTGAAAGCTTACCAAGAGAAGGAAGCAACTGAACCTAATTCTTTTGAGATTACTATGGGTAAAATGAGATGTCTCCATGCCCTCGGTGAATGGGATATCCTTTCTCAGCTCGCCCAGGATAAGTGGCGACATGCAGGCCGTGATGTTCAACGCCTGATTGCTCCTCTTGCTGCTGCGGCGGCCTGGGGGCTAGGGCAATGGGAGTTGATGGATGAATACATCATGGTTATGAAAGAACACTCACCGGATAGGAGTTTTTTCGGTGCCATCCTCGCGTTGCATAGGAACCAATTTGAGGATGCAGCAAAGCACATAGAAAAGGCTAGAGAGGGTCTAGATACGGAGTTGAGCGCTCTGGTCGGCGAGAGCTATAATCGGGCGTACAGTGTGATTGTCCGGGTTCAAATGTTGGCGGAACTTGAGGAAATTATCACTTACAAGCAGAACAACGATCAGCCGGAGAAGCAGGAGACCATGAGACGTACGTGGACCAAGCGTCTTAAGGGATGTCAAAGAAACGTGGAAGTCTGGCAACGAATGTTGAAAGTACGAGCTCTCGTGATCTCGCCGAAGGAGAATATGGACATGTGGATAAAGTTCTCAAACCTGTGCCGAAAGTCAGGTAGGATAGGGCTCGCCGAAAAATCTCTAAATTCATTACTTCCGCAGAACGAACGCATTGGGTCAATATCAGGCACTTCTGTTCCTCCACAAGTGACTTATGCACGCTTGAAATTTATGTGGGCTACCGGACAGCAAAAAGAGGCTATTCAGCACTTGTTTGATTTCACAGACTCCTTGTCCCATGACTTGAGAGTCAGCATGACAAACGGTCATCCTCACGGCCCTCAGCAATCGATGGCAATAGCGATCGATGATGAACATACGCGCCTTCTTGCCAGATGTTATCTTAAGCAGGGTGAATGGCAAGTAGCGTTGAATAAGGGTTGGCATGATGAGCTACGGACCTCTCCTAGGATCTTGGACTCTTACCAAAAAGCGACTTACTTCCACAAGGACTGGTACAAGGCATGGCACGCTTGGGCATTGGCCAATTTTGAGGTGGTGACAGCAGCATCTACACCAGAAGGAAGGGAAAACGGCCGCATAAATTCAGAAATGATACAAAGCCATGTGATTCCTGCCGTTAATGGATTCTTCCGTTCGATCGCTCTCTCAGCTGGAAGCTCTCTTCAAGATACTCTTAGACTGCTCACACTATGGTTTGCTCATGGCGGCAACCCACAAGTCAATATGGCTGTCACTGAAGGTTTCAGCACTGTTAGTGTGGATACTTGGTTGGAAGTTATCCCACAGCTAATTGCCAGAATCAACCAACCTGACTCAACAGTGAGGCACTCTATTCATCAGCTTCTCGCTGAGGTCGGAAGGGCGCATCCTCAAGCTTTAGTATACCCATTGACTGTTGCGGCAAAGTCGCACTTCTCACGACGTCAGAAGTCAGCCGCCCAAATTATGGATAGTATGAAAGCACATAGCCTGAAACTGGTCGAGCAAGCAGAGATAGTTAGTCAAGAGCTCATTCGAGTCGCGGTCTTATGGCATGAGCTTTGGCACGAAGGACTTGAGGAGGCCTCTAGGCTGTACTTTGGAGATCACAATATTGAGATGATGTTTAAAACACTCGAACCACTCCATGACATGTTGGAGCGGGTATGTATTATGGTGTTAATTTATAGTTGTTCTAAAAGCTAACATGATTACAGGGACCTGAAACACTACGAGAGATCTCATTCCACCAAGCGTTTGGTAGGGATCTCCATGAGGCTAAAGAGTGCTGTTCTGCTTACAAGCGAACCGGGGAGGTTGGGGACCTTAACCAGGCGTGGGACCTGTACTACCAGGTATCATACGTGCCACACCTTTCTCGGCTTAAATTTGTCATTGTTAATTCTTGGCTATAGGTATTTCGTAAGATTACTAAACAGTTACCACAACTCAACTCCTTGGATCTGCAGTATGTATCGCCTAAGTTGCTAGGGGCCCTTGACCTTGACTTAGCCGTACCTGGTAAGGCACCCAAATTCTATAAACAGTTGTTGTCCATTATCTGACATCTTGCAGGCACATACGCAACCGGCAGGCCTGTTGTGAAGATCATGAGCTTCGATCCTACCCTTAGCGTCATCTCATCCAAGCAGCGGCCCAGAAAGTTGACCATTAAGGGAAGTGATGGCAATCCATATCAGTATGTCTTGAAGGGACACGAAGATATCCGGCAGGACGAGCGTGTTATGCAGCTTTTTGGTCTCGTAAATACCTTACTGTCCGTTGACTCCGAGTGTTTCAAGAGGCATCTCAATATACAACAATACCCTGTCATCCCACTGTCGCAAAATTCAGGTCTACTTGGATGGGTACCTGATAGCGACACCCTACACATGCTGATCAGAGAATATCGGGATAGCCGGAAGATTCTTTTGAACATTGAGCATAGAATCATGTTGCAGATGGCCCCCGACTACGATAACTTGACCCTTATGCAAAAAGTTGAGGTTTTCGGATATGCCTTGGACAATACTACCGGACAAGATCTTTACCGAGTTTTATGGTTAAAGAGCAAGAGCTCTGAAGCCTGGCTTGATCGCCGCACAAACTACACTAGGTCTTTAGGCGTGATGTCTATGGTTGGATACATTCTTGGACTGGGCGACAGACATCCGTCTAACCTGATGCTTGACCGTGTTACTGGGAAGGTCATCCACATCGATTTCGGAGATTGCTTTGAGGTCGCCATGCACCGCGAGAAATATCCTGAGAAAGTGCCTTTCAGACTTACGCGCATGTTGACCTATGCTATGGAGGTTAGTAACATCGAAGGTAGCTTTAGAACAACGTGCGAAGCCGTTATGAAAGTGCTTCGAGAAAATAAGGAATCCCTCATGGCAGTTCTGGAAGCCTTTATGCATGACCCGTTGATGCACTGGCGTCTCGGAACAAAAGAGAGCCCAGCAGAGATAGGGCCGGCGGGTATGCCGGGAGAAGGCGGCAGGCGCCGTAGCATTATCGCCACACTGGATCACCCAGAGTTGCTCCGACTTCGAAACGAGTCTTCAGACGGGGACGAACAAAGCGACTCGTCAAGAAAGCCCGAGGCGCAGAACGAACGCGCCCTGCAAGTGCTCGAGCGTGTCAAGGCCAAATTAACAGGTATGTCGATTTTAAGTTTCTGTTCAACTCTCCCTCCCTCCCTCATGGCTGCGTATGGTTGATGCTGACGCGGGGGGTTTTTTTTCCTCCCCCTCTACTAGGCACCGACTTTAAACCTGGCGAGGAACTTGAGATTTCCAAACAGGTGGCGAGATTGATCGATCAGGCTACAAACCTGGAAAACCTTTGCCAACACTATATCGGTATGCCTTTACCCTGTGTACCCCTTTCCCCCCTTACATTCCACTTTATTAACGCAGTCTTTTCTTCAGGTTGGTGCTCGTTCTGGTAGTTCTAGTTCCTTTTTTCATGAAGGAGAGACTGGTAGTTTGTCGGGGCCCAGAATCTTTTGACAATTTTTTTCCCAAACAATTCCCTTTTCTATTCCTTTTACTTTTTCTATCTTTTCCCCTTTATTTTCTTTGCTAGCCATGCATTCTTCGGCGATCTTGTGCGTAGGGACTTTTCAGGGAAGGAGGTAGCTAGTGGGAGGGCGCCTGTAATTCTTGCTTTTACGGCGGCATACCGTGACATAGTGATATTAGGATACGCAGTCTACTGTATTCCGTACAAGTAATCACGATATCGTAGCCTTTGAGAAACATCGATCTTTAGAGCGATTATCATAATTCATAGTGTACTGTAAACATCGTTATCATTATAGTATTATTTTTTTACTTTTATTCCTTCCATCTCCCACACCATAGGGGCTCGAGCTAATAGCCGGAAGTTCAAACCGGTCTTGCTGCAAGGCTTGGGAAAGTGAGAAGGTGTGATGTCGACTGACTCTATTAACCTTATTTTCTTTTTACTAGTGCGTTCATAATCAGTTTGTCTGGGCCATTTGCAACAGCAGCGGCCGGGTATGACTCTGGGCGTAAACAAAAATTATCCCTCGGGCGGTCTAAGACACTAGAGAGGTTCTGCTCACTCCTGTGCATTATCTCTGGGCGTCTTTGCCAAGAGAAAGTGTGATCTCCAAAAGCACTGTCTATAGAAGACTAAAACAACTTAAGAGTAGTAACTTAGCAATGTTTGTTGGCACAAAATATTTTATTTACTCTAAGACTACAAAGGATAAAAACATCGTGGCTCTATCCTTAGTACTTGGCGAAACCCTGCTCAGACCAATCATCCCTTTGTTTCACTTAATTAATGCTACATTATCTCTACTCAAGTACACTAAGTTAACAGAACTTTTAGCGCACATTAAAAAAAAATTCTACAAGTATCTCCCCCCCCCCGTTCCCTGTCGAATCCTTACCGTAGCTGTGGCAACATAATGTGCACGAGTGAGCAGAACCTCTCTAGTACCGGTAAAATTCGGTACCAAGGTGCTCTACTAGTAGTAGTAGGCCGTTTTAGAACCGTTCGAGTGTAGAGAATATTTAGGCTAACCTGAAGTATGATACTGAGTCATTTAAGCACTAAAAGACAGGAAAATCCTATTTCCTGCCCATTCAATTAAAAGAAAGAAAGAAAGAAAGAAAAAAGCACTAGTGGACCTTCTCAAAAAATTTAGTCCAGATTGCTGAAATTTAGGAAGCAGAATGAATTCGAAATGTTTTTTTCAAACGAGCCCCATCCTAACTAGTATTGCAAACCATAATACGTGAAAACCCCAGAATATTATTTCTGACGGGTGAGGATCATTGACTTTTATCAAAAATCTGGATAATAATATAATACCAAGTGTTGGCAAGTGTATTAGAGGTGAGAATAAATGACATAAGTCGTATATGCACGCAACACAGTCCCGTTGTCTGCTCTTCTGCAAAATCCTTATACTGTAATCATTTCTTCTTCTTCTCCCTCCTCCCTTCTCATACCACTTTCCTCTACAAACTTGCCTAGCCACTCAACTAATAGCTGTTATGCATCTAACATCGCCCCTCTTGTCGCAAGAATTGGGGTGGCTTACCGCATCGGTCCCCCCACGTCATAGACTCTATTCGGTTCATGACTTTAGAGGTGTTGGAACAAGGGCAGCACAGCTCATTCACAATACCCTCATAAAACCGATACCGGGAAAAAGAAATAAAAAAACAAAAAGACCTTACGAAACAAAAAGCAGCTCACCATCACACAAAACTCACTGGGCCCAATGCCCCCCAATATAAGGGGGAAAAATTACACGAGCAAGTGATTTAGTCAATCATTCAATTAACTACCCTACTAGTAAAGAACAATATGACTCCCCTGATCAAGAAACGAGACTCCACCAGCCTTATTATTCCTCTGGCAGAACTCGACAATCCTGTGAATGTTTTCCAACACTTCCTCACACATGATGCATCCCTGATTCCCACACATGGCCGCACTAGCATCCTCAATCGTCATCAAGTGTGAGCAGCCCCCACCATTGACATTCCAATTACAGCAATACCAGCCAAAGAAGTTTTGGAACCAGTCCGCGACTCTACGGGCATTCCATACCCAAGGGCTAGCATTGGAGGTCTCGCATGCGACGAAACGGTTGCTCTCAGGAACGAGACCGGGAGTAATGAGGGTCAAGCCTGAGGCTTCGAATTGAGCCTTGTCGAGGACATTGATGTTTCCGGAGCCAGTAGAAGCAGGGGCGGCGTTGTCAGTTGCAAGTTCGGAGCGGCGGGAGACACCACCGGAAAGGCGGTCAGAGGGAGAGCAGTTGGTGAGCGCGGCGATGATGGCGAGGACGAGAACTTGGAAGATGAGGTTCTTGAGGGAAAACATTTTGACTAGTTCTGAAAGTTAGAGATTTATTTATTTGTTAGCTGGGATGGGATTGCCTTCGGATTGGGGTTGATTGAGATTTTAGTTGAAAGTTTTAGAAAGGTGGATGTAGTATGCGTTGGTGGTGGAACTGAGTGAAGGTTGTTGGTAGGGAGAGGAGGAAGAAGAAGGAAGCGATCTGACCCTTTTATAGGCAGAGCATGACTGTGGCCTGAATTGAGGGCTAAAATTCGCAGTCAAAGGAGAGAACATAGGTTATAGGTCAGGTCACTCGGAACGATCTCTCCCTTCAGTGCAATGTCCCTCATGATGCAATTCCCAAAAAAACCCGAACCCTAGTCTTTCTGAAAACTGAAACCGCACTTGGAATAAGATACACCCTACTTCTAACATTACTAAAAACGTCTTGAGAGTGGTCACACTGATAGGATTCATCACAAACTCTGACCGGGGCGGGCCATAAGAGAAAGTTGTAGGAGTGCCTAGGAGCAGGTATTATATCTCATTGTAGGCTTTCAAGAAATCCATCAAACTTAGACATCCGTAGAACCCTATGATGGTTGTAGGCTGACTAGAGTGACCAGACGTCTAAGAAGACTGACACCATGAGCCTAACTTACTCCACTCACAATACTCTCATAAAACCAATACTGGGAAAAAGAAATAAAAGCCATAAGACCTTGCGAAACAAAAAGCAGCTCACGATCACACAAAAATCACTGGGCCCAATGCCCCCCAATATAAAGGGGAAAAAACACCACCAGAAAGTAATTTAGCCAACCATTCAATTAACTAACTAACCTACTAGTAAAGAACAATATGACTCCCCTGATCAAGAAACGAGACTCCACCAGCCTTATTATCCCCCTGGCAGTACTCCACAATCCTGTTAACATTGCTCGCTACATCCTCACACCTAATACATCCTTCCCTCCCACATATAGCCGTACTAGCATCCTCAATCGTCATCAAGTGTGAACACCCCCCACCGTTCACATTCCGATTACAGCAATACCAGCCATTAAAGTTGGAGAACCAGTCGGCGAGTCTACGGGAATTCCATACCCAGGGGCTAGCAACCGAAGTTTCGCAGATGAAGAGGCCGTCGCCTTTGGGTTCCTCAGAACGGGGAATAATGATTCTCATGTCTGAGGCTTCGTCGCCTTCGGATTTCTCAGAACGCGGAATAATGATTCCCATGCCTGAGGCTTCGTCGCCTTCGGGTTTCTCGGAACGGGGAATAATGAGGGTCAGGCCTGAGGCTTCGAATTGAGCCTTGTCGAGGATATTGACGCTTTTTTCGAAGCCCGGGGAGGTGGAGGTGGAGGCGGAGGCGGTGGTGTTGTTGATCTCAGTTGCGGATTCGGAGCGGCGGCGGCTGGAGACTTCTTTGGAAAGGCGGTTGGAGGGAGAGCAGTTGGTGAGTGAGGCCGCGATGATAGTGAGGACTAGAAATTGGAAGATGAGGTTCTTGAGGGAGAACATTTTGACTATAATAGTTCTAAGAGTTAGAGATTTTACTAATGATACTTTTTCTTTATCCGGGATGGGATTTACCTTCGGGTTGGAGTTGATCGAGATTTGAGCTGAAAGTTTTTGCAAGGCAGATGTAGTATGCGTTGGTAGTAGAACTGAGCGGTTGTAGGTGGAGAGAAGAGAGAGAAGGAAGTGATCTGAACCTCTTATAGGCAGAGGGCGACTGTGACCTGAATTGAGGGCTAACATTTTCCGACAAAAAGAGAGAACATAGGTTACAGGTCAGGTCACTCGGAATGATCTGTCGTTCATAGCACAATGCCCAAAAACTTGAACTTCAGCCTTTCCGAAAACCGAAACTGCACCAAGAATAACATAGACCCTACTTCTAACATTATAATATTATTCACTAAAATCGTCTTGGAAATCTAACAATGGGACACCTGCCCTACCAATGCTACCGCCGCACTTCACCTACCACTGCCTTCACTGTAGCCCTAACAACCAAGTACAAATACAACCAAGACTGCAGGAATAGAAACTCCATGCAAAAAAACGGCTATTTTGACCCTATAGGGGATAAGGCTGTTCAAGATCTTTTGGCGAGGCCCAAACCTGCGCACAGCGGGTCAGCAGCCGCCCGAGTGATGGCCGGTGATTATAGCCAACCCTCGACGTTTAATTCCGACAAGAAACCCCCCCGAGAACCTTGACCTGATGATATTATTCCCAATGAAAACACAAAACACAAAAGTACAAATTTTTGTAAAGGCACATAACTAACGCCCGCTGCTCCAGCCTCCTATTAGCTAGCTAGCCAGCCAGCAAACAAGCCCACAAGCCTCCTAAACGTTTGTTAGTAAATAACCCAACCGCAACACAACTCATCCTTCACAAGCTTTCCTCTCTTTCTTTCCTAACTCCCGCCACTCCCAAACGCCTTCTTCAACATCTCAAAATGCGCCTTCTGCTCCGAAGCCATTTTCCCTTCAGTATCCTATCCAGAAGGTCCCATCAGCCAGTCGGTCAGTCAACCACACAAGCAAACAGAAAAAGAAACGCAGGAGGGAATAAATAACAAACCCCAATAACAGCCAACACCAAAGAATAATTGTTAAACAAAAACCTCTCTCTCTTCTTAGCGTCGGTAACCGCAGCACTCAACTTCGTCAGAAACGCTTCGAAATCACTCCTTAGCCTACCGAGACTATTCGCGACTGGCTCGTCATCCCCCGCTTCAGCGCTGAGTGTAAGTATCCCATTCATAAAGCCCGCGAATCGCTGCGTGAGGAAGTGCGGTGCTGTGCCCTGCTGCTTGGCCGATAATCCCCCACCCACACTGCCGACACCGCCACGGCCGGAGGCTGAAGTGCTGGTACGACGGAGGGACTCGCAGTGCGCGTCCATGATTATTTGGAACCGTGGCCAGAGGAGCATGTTCGTTGCATTAATGTACGCGTCCGCAGCGGGTATTCTGCGTTTTTGCATCTCGAAGGCGGAGTATTGGTTTAGTCTCACGCAGAGTAGAACGCCGAGGCAGTCGAGGGTGGGGTCAATGAGGGACTTCGTGAAGGTCTGGCCGAGGGTGAAGGTTGGGTCGAAGATTTGGTGGAACATTGCCAAGGCTTGGTCGTAGGTTTTGTGAGAGAAGAATTCGGTTATGAAGGAGTATTCTGATGAGGCATTTTCTGTGAGGGCGGCGTTGAAATGGCGGAATGGGACTTCAGGGTAGTGAGGCGTGCGGCCTTCTTCAGCCTGGCTTGCTGTTAGTATTGGTGCAGTGCGGTTTTTTAGGGTGTCTATCCGTCGGCCGATATTGAATGCGTCGTAGGAGGGAGGCGCGGAAGACTTAAGAGACGAGATGAGGTTGTCTAAGATGTCAGCTGAGACTAGGACCTTTAATCTAGAATGAATGGGAGACATACTCCTCCGGGTGGGTTCTTCTTGGCCTACAACATCGTGTTTGTCCATTACATGAAGCTTTAATTTCTCGAGAGACTTATGGTACCGTGTGAAATGGCTCAGGTAATACCATCTCATCGTGTTGATATAAGCTTGGCCAATCTCATCGGCCAATTGAACATGGTGATTGGCCATGAACTGGAATAACGCTTTATACCTCAGGAATCCAGATTGCTGTATAACCTGAGCATTGGCACCAGGAACTCTAATAGCCTTAATCCTCGTGACAAAGAAATCCCTAACCCTCTCTATCGCCTAACTCACAAATCAGCACTCGCCCTTGAAATATCGACTGAAAAGTACCTTATGTTCAAGACGCTCCAGCTCAGGCTTAACGTCTTTAGTAGCTTTAACCTTTGTAACATCCAACGCAGCAATAGCCTTCATTTTAGAATCCACCTCCTGCAGACTCCTCACCCAACTATCATTGACATCCCCGTCAATAATCCTCTTAACAACATTTGGTGACAAGGCAACATCTTCAACCACGGGCCCAAGAAGCTTCTCAACACCCTATAATCCCTCCAATTAGCTCGAGCCTTCCCCTTTAGGAAAGATAACAGAACCCACCCTCCTATTCTCAAGTCTCTTATTCAACATCGTCGACCGATTTTGTAACGTCTCAATCTCCGCGCTGACAACCCCCAAATCCGTCTGGAAAGCATACAAATACGACTCGACAGACTTGAGCACCTCATCGCAAGCTTTAATCGACCGATGCAAATCCTGGAACTTGCCCTTCTCTCTCTCGTCTATTCATCCACCTTTAGCCTTTACACCTTCCCTCCAACCCAATCCAATCCAATCCAATCCAATCCAACTTAAGGGGGGGTAAGAACCAACATTCATCAACAGAACGGGCACTATAAGCCCTAGCCCTGCTCTTAATCTCCCTCGCCCGAACCTCCTTCCCCTCTTCGCACTTCAAAAACTCCTCCAGCCCCCCTTCTCCAAATTCAATCCCTTCCGCATCCTCCACCTCCGGCTCCCATGAGCCCCCACTCCGATCTAGATCCCCCTCCTCCTCAACCAAAGGCTTAACCTGCGCACCCAGAATCTCCTCTAGAACATCCAGGGGATGCCGTATCCCGGCTGGTGGGGGCCCTCCAGAGACAGCCCTCTTCCCCGCCCCACCACCACCACTAGCATTATGCTGACTACGCAGCGAGGCAGCGGATAAGCCAGTTGTGGAAGTGCCGGCGCCGGGGCCAAGACTCAGTGACGATGCGCGAGGCGTGAGCTGCGGTCTTCGGCCACTGGCTCCGATACCCCCAGGCAGAGGACTGGGACTGTAGGGTCTATTGTTGAAGAGGGGGTTTTGCTGATGGTGGTGCGGGAGGGCGCCAGGAGGGGGGGAGTTCGTGGGGGTGTTGCCGGCTGGCGTGGACCATTGGCCCGGCCTCCACATGGTTTGTGATTGCGCTTGCGCGTGAGGATCCGTGAGGGTGTTTGTGGTCCAGGTCGAGGGGAAGAAATACGGTCGGCGAGAGTTTACTCTACTCTAAGGTATGTTGGTGAATCCAATCCAGAGGATAAGGGCTGGGTTCCCGTTTGAGGCTGAAAATGGGTTGGCATGGTTGAGCAAAAGTGGTGCCAAGACGGGATATTCCGAGACAGGTACTTTTGAGCCAGGCCTAGAAAGCTTGGTGCGAGATAGGACCATTCAGAGTCTGCGCTACTTCGTAAGGTGAATGCCCACCTCTTGCCATTATCCATAGGACTACCGATATTCTCGCATAGTAAAAACCCGGATAATTGAGCCATGTCCTATGTTGTTGGGCTTTCTTTTCTCTCAGTAAGCTCTCCCAATTTCTGCTCCTCCCCCGGAAGAGGGATAGCACACGGTTCAATTAAAGTTTTTTACGGTACCGGTACTGCATCATTTTAGTCTACTTGGGCATTTACTTGAAAATTCTGGAACCGTACCCGCTGCTCTGAGATGTAATAGCAACTCCAGTCCAAGTCGAAACCACCCAACAGCCACTGCTTGATCCCATAAAAAAAAAGGAAAGGAAAATGAAACGGCTCAAATACAACTAAACTCCAACTATGTAAAAAAGACAAAAAGCCAACTCCCCTTCGCCCATCACCCATACCTACTGGACCAAGCATACTTCCAGTAAGTTAGCCAAGCAGCAGTAATAAAATATAGAAGAGAAAGGAAAGACCATAAACAATGCCCACCCAGAAAGAGAAGAGAGGGGAAGGAAAAAGAAGATAAACCCAACCAGCAAAAACTGTGTACACGGTTTAAAGAGGTTTATGTAGAAGTTGAGATAACTTTAAACAGGATGAAGAGAAAATGAATTTAAAAGGTAACCATCCGCCCAGCCGTTCAGACCCATTATTGCATCAAAGGGAATAAAGAAAAAAGGGTGTAAGCATTACTAGAGCGTTTGGGTCCTCGCACCGCAAATTTACTCCTTATTTCCTGTGCGGTAAGCCACCAGGTTTTAAAAGGAAAAGCTTAGGTTACTATGCAAATCGTAAGCAAGACAAGAAAGTTGATGCAATCAGATAGCCCTATTCATGTCATTCCCGTCTCTTTTGTCCTCGCGGTGATTAGGCCTTGCCTATCCACCCGGCAGAGACGAAAAAGTCATGAATCTTGGATACTTTATTAACATCGATCTACCATGGGGTTAGTCCCCTGGCATCATCATTATCATTGTATATGAGGGCACTTACGCGGCAAAGATCTCTGGCAGCCTTCTTCTTGAGTACGCCACCATGTTTCATGGCCTCTTTCATCAATATCTCCTTCATGCAGAGATATGGCTTTGGTTTTATCCGCAAAGTCTCACAGAGTTGTTGCTCCGCAGATGTGAGGAGGTGGAGGTCTGCCGCGTTCTCATTCGATAGGTGCAACGGCGGGTACAAAGGTGTGTTTACCGCACCGCTGCCAGTGCCATTAATATTGTTCGTACCATTTAAACCGTTCACAATATTCTTCTTCACTAATCCATTCACCACCACAGGAGAAGGCGAAGTTGGAACATTATTTGCTGGCGTTGGTGACAGCGCAGCCAGGTCCTGTGGCGCTGATGTCAAATGGGTCTTTGGTGCCACCAATGGATTAATTGGCGGCGTTTCCACAGGCGGCGTAGCCTTCGAGGCGTATCGATGAGCCAAGCGATCCAGTGGAGCAAGTTTGTTCCGAAGAGCCTCGCTCTGTAAGATAATGCATTAGCCACCTTCTTGTAGGAAGCATCGATAACTGGGGCATTCACCCTCTGCGCTTTCTCCATCTCATATTTCGGCCCTGCTTCCAACGACTCAATCCCCATCCTTCTCCACTCCTGCAGCTGAGAAATCGCTTGTCGGAGTAACTGCTCGTTCACGAGCCCCTCGGAGAATTCGTCAAAATCCCGCTTGTTCATTATCCGAGCAAAGGGTTTGGCCTTGTTTAGAAGCTCACGTTCCTCTTTCAGTTTCTTCTTCTCGTTGGCAGAGTTCTTTCTATAGTCCAACAGATTATGCTCATACATCACTCTCTTCCGTTGAGCGCGTTGTGTAAGCTTGCCGTTGTAAATATCCATTACTGTCAACTTAAGATCAGCCTCCGGCTCAACTTGGCCGGTGATTGGATTAAGCCCCTCGCCAGGCTCAAAGAACAAATCTTTAACGGCCATCTCCGCTTCATTATCCCACTCTGCCTCGAATTCCATTCGGCCGGGCATATATCCTTGAATCTCATGGCAGGCAGGTTGTGACGTGGTCGGCTTCTTCTTAGGGGCAGTCGGTGCGCTTTCGGAAGCTTCCTTCTTTCTCAAATCAATCCGGCGCTTTTTTCGTGCCTGGAATTCTTCCCTGCTAACGCTAGCATACGTCATATCGGCCGGGTCGGCATGCTCAGGCAACGGGAACTTGGACGAGTTGATATAAGTCTCCAGGTAATGCTGCTTGACCTCTTCTTTATCCCGCCCACCCCCGATGTGATCTGCAATATCCGCCCATGATCCAAGTCCGTAAGTTTCCGCTCCTTCGAGAAGTAAAAGCTCCTCATCTGCTCCCCAGTCCGCTGTGAAGATTGGGTAGGAGTGTTGCTCGACGACCCGATATGAGTGGGTTGCCGGGTTGTGGTTGCCACTAGCGGCACAAGAGGTAAAACATGGTACACAGAGATCGTAATCAGTGCAAACACCGTGAGCGCAGCGTATCCGAACCTAGATACTCACGTAAGTACACGAAGAAGCGGTTGTAATTATAGAAAGAGTTGCGACAATGTTAACACTGTATTAGGTTTAGAGCTACTAACAGTAAAAGTGATGTCGCCGTTGCAAACGTCACAGTGGTAACGCACGCCAGGTTCGACACGGCCTGGGTTAGCGGCCTTCTTCTTAATGACACCCATGGTGAGAAGGATAGAACGTGATCGATAGCAGTAGTGATGTAGGCACCGAGGCGTGCGCGCGGTGGGAAGTAGTAGGGATGAGGCTCAGCAAAAGAATGTATGGAGATGGAGGCAAGAAATCGCGCGAAAAGCCAAGGCCGGGGGGGCACAGCTAACGGGAGGCAGGGAAGTTGCTGAGAGGTCTAGAGAACGAGGGCTGCGGATAGGAGCTACTACGGAGTGTTCCACATCCGACGAATTACAGAATAAAGCCCGGACGCAATAGAGGCCCAAGAAAATGCAGCGTCTTGAGCGATAGAGTCGGTCGTAGGCTCTCAGGGGATTGACAGGTTTCTTTTCTGGTGATGGGAGGATAGATTGCTTTTTTTTCCCTTTTTTTTCTTTTTTTTCTTTTCCCTTTTTTCTCCGCTATGCTGTTGTGTGTTTGCTCGTTTTCGGTCTCGTGTTTATGTTTCCGTGTGGCTCGGGGCAACCATCTAATCACGTGCCAGAGCTGCTCTCCCCCTCTTTTGTCACGGTCGAGATCCCACCTAAAAGGACAATAGCGCTACCTATCCGAGCAAATCCTTCGCAGATCTTCTCCGTGAGAAACCTTTACCGTATTGGCCGTGTCACTGTGGGAGACCTCGGCAGTTCTTGGACCGCATCCATACCCCTTCGGGTCGAGCATTGCTCTTGATTTCGGGCTAAGATTCGTGGAATTCGGCCTACTATGAACCATTGATAGCCGCTAGCCGCTGCTCTAGGCAAAGTTCTGTTCGGGGCCGAGTAGCTGCCGGCCCATAGTCCCTCACTCGCTCAGCGCTTCTGAATCCAACTCTGCTAAATTCTACTATACAAACCACGGGCTCATCCACACAACTTAGCCTTTGAGCCCATAATAATTTAGTATCGCAATGTCTCCCACCTAGTCTTTAGCAAAGGACCATCTCACTAGGAGAGCCACAGCTATACAAGGTATACCTAGCACACTGCATACTGTGCTGTACCGATCAGCTACCCTAATATCGAGAGCGCAACATCAATCCTCATAGTAAGCAAGAATCATCTCCAGCGCCCCCACCCGAAGCCATCAAGAAATAAACAAAAACCGATAGCCCGGAAGATCCTATCATAAGGGATCTCATGTGAAAGGTTAGCCCCCAGCCTTGTGGTGATCCTACCGTAGGGGCCTTATTATAGCCTTTAAGCCAACTACAGGTTTAGTTCTAATGTCTAAAATCTCCCAAACATCTGTGGAGCATCATGAATAACCATGCTATTATTCGCTTTCGCTACTGCTATTAACAGGGAGTTTCAGCAGAGGCGTGGCGGTCCGGACCGACGTCTTCCATGCAGAAGGAGGGCATCGAATTGCCAGCGGCATTGCATGGTCGATGAAGAACAAACCAACGGATAGAAGTACGGTATAGTAATGGTAGACAGTGCAATATGGCGCTGCATAAAATTTGTCATCTATGACACCGTACCACTACTCCTACAGAACCATACCGCACCTCACGGCCTCATACAGGTGCCCGTGTTGAAGATTGCACTTGGTATCATACAAAAGAAATACCCGGAACTGCAGGGAATCAAGTAAGTAGTCTCACCAGCACACGCATGAGGATCCCCACGGGGACAATCTACATTTTGGCTACGTGGTTTCAGACGCCTCCGGAAAGCATATTTAAGTGGATAATCAGAAAAGACAAAAATGAGGTATACGTTAGAGCAAAATATATATATAAAATATAAAAACTCCCAACCCTATTAACAACCATGACCCCCACACGATATTAGAAACAGCCTACAACTTGGCAAGCATCTTCTGACCCTTCTGTAACATTACAACAGCCTCATCAACCATCTCGTCGACAATTTGCTTGGCAGGCTTCTTGTCGTCGACGACAGCAGCAACCTTGCCCATCAGGAATGGTCTAGCATTATCCATGGTATCGTCGTCAAGCTTGTCCTCCTTCTCGAGTTGTTCGATATCGTGCTCAGCAGGGATGATACCCTTGCCAGTGAGTTCCTTGATCTCTGACTTGCGGTTCTCCTCCCAGTTGGTGATATACGGGTTCCTACGAACACGAAGGGGGCGACCCTGGAGGTAGGTTAGTATACGTCATGGATGAGTAGGGTAGTGAGAGATATACAGTGAAGATTGTGGTTCTAAGGGTGTCATCAAAACCAGCGGTTCTTACGGCCTCCTGGTGGGCCTTGGGCGCACCAGCCTCCTCAGCAAGAATGAACCGTGTTCCAACCCAGACAGCGCTGGCACCCATCATCAGAGATGCCGCAAGTGACTTTCCGTTATAGATACCACCAGCAGCCACCACAGTAACGGGTAGACCATTAAGGGGTGACTTCTTGCCCTTAACCATATCAACGACGGTGGGGATGAGGATGGATGTAGGGACAACACCAGTATGGCCTCCTCCCTCACCACCCTGTGCACAGATGATATCGGCACCAGCGTCAAGAGCTTTATGGACGTGCTTGGGGTGTCCAATCATGCTGATTGGATTATTACCGTCTGCCTTGATGACGTAGCAAAAAATGGGATGAACGCTTACTTCATATAGGCAATACCAGCCTTGTGGAGCTTCTCAACGATAGCTTTTGGTGGGACACCGACAGCGCTGACAAAAAGCTTTGCTTTGCTCTCGATAATGATATCGGTCAGTTCACCCAATTTGCCCTTAGTATAATCATAGTTGGTAGCTCTAGCACTACCACCAACTTGGGGGATCAAAAGGTCAACACCAAAAGGAGCATCCTTGTCGTTCAAGTAACTCTTAAGTTCGGCAATTTGTTCCCTCAGCATGTCGGGCGAGTACCCGACGCCGCCAATAACACCGAGACCGCCAGCATTCGTAACGGCGGCAGCAAGCTTAGGACCAGCAGCAACGTTCATTCCAGCCAAGAGAACTGGATGCTCGATGCAGAAGAGCCTAGTGAGATCAGTTTGTATTTCTGAAAGCACACGTTAGTACATATGATGCCGGGGTTGTTCATCACGTATCACCGGAGAACTTACTTGGTGCCATTCTGGGATGCGTAGGAGGAGTTCAAGGTTATTATTACTGGAATACTTGGGGACGAGATTCTGCGCAGGGTGATGGAAAAATGGGCAGAGTAGGTTTTAGGTGGTGGGAAGGTTCGGCTTTATAAAGGGTTCAGTCGGACGTGAAAGACTGGGGCTGGTGGAAGCGAGGCAGAGTTGGACCGAGGCAAACGTTCGTGGCTGCGGAACTCTAGATTTCCCGGGTCATTAGGTGACATGCCAAGGTTTCTTTATATTCGCTCTTTAGTCTGTATGGTGTGCGACACTTAGACGGGGCCCCAAAAAACCACCTAAACAAGAAATGAATCAACATTTGACCACCACAACTATTTCCAAATACAAATCCTTATACCGATAG
>Ga0307507_10003535_pt1 | contig 30025 bp, 32 predicted proteins | sample 7_EM_MG_FD_207223 | JGI IMG/M metagenome (GOLD analysis project Ga0307507, IMG submission 207223) | Populus trichocarpa ectomycorrhiza microbial communities from riparian zone in the Pacific Northwest, United States - 7_EM | ecosystem: Host-associated > Plants > Roots > Unclassified | place... | reverse complement strand
TTGTTTTCTGGCATTCTGTCTATCGGCTTTGATATGTCCGCTTGCATTCGGTGGATCGTTCGTGGACATGTGGATTGCTGGGGCATCTGCATTTATTTTGTGCGGGCTCCAGCTACGCGTAGCTGAAAGAAGTGCATTGTATGCCAACGTATTCGAGTAGGTGATAAAATCGCCGTTGAAAGAAAAAAACCTGATTTCTTGCAGAATTACGATATCTATTCTCGTATCCTTTGTCGCTCGTGGTCTGAGCAGCATCCGCAGTCAAATTTTCTGCTACACGGCTATTTCATCAGCTGGTATTATCGGTATACTACCAGGATATCTTATACGTGAGGTTCTTCTACTTTGCAATGAATGTTGACATCTCACTTTGATATATTTAGTAAGCAGTTCTCTTGAACTCGCATCGAAAAACATTGTTTGTGGAAGTGTGAAAATGGTGTATGCCTTGATATACACGTTGTTTCTGGTAAAGCTCCTCCAAGTTTTAGAATACAGTCCTTAAACTTGACATCATGGCAATTTTAGGGATTTGGACTACAAATCGGCAACGATTTCTATCTGCTGCTTGACCACAGCTATCGGAATCATCTAGACGACCTCTCCGCACGACTGAGCAACACGGTTCTCTTGAGTGGCACCTGGCATGCCGAGAATGGCACTGTGAACGGGACGTCGTTACCGCTGAATGGGACTTGGACCTTTGCCCATACCGTCCAAGCTGGTGATCTCAACATCGTAGACGGCTGCTATCGTCCAAAGAGTTTTCCGTGGTACCTTCAACCATTTCCCTTCTGGACATCTTTCATCATTGTCCCTCTTTTCTCTTTTCTGTCCTCTCTTTCCAATTTACAGCCTCTCAAAAGCAGACAACTTCCGGTTATGGTCATTATATCTTGTTGTTCATATGCCACGAACAAGGTGGCCAATCACTACATCTTTAATCGGTCCGATGTTGTTTCTGCCATTGGGGCGTTCACAGTCGGTCTTTTGGGGAACGTGTATTCCAGAAGGATGGGAGGGACAGCTTTTACATCAATGGTTACAGGCGTGCTTTTCCTTGTTCCAGTGAGTATTATTATCATGAAGGAAGTCCTGCCTTTTAACGTACTTTCGTTGTTTCCTAGTCCGGATTGTCCCAAGCAGGAGGGATAACTGCCAATGGTGGCGGTATAGACATTGGTGGAGCTATGATAGCTGTCACCATTGGAATTACCGTCGGTTTGTTCATGAGTCAAGCCTTGGTTTACACCTTTGGTTCTAGAAAGAATGCGGCAGTCTTTTCCTTCTGAATTCGCTTCTACATTACACTTTGAAGAATGTGGTTACATTAGAAAAAATTCTATTCACATCGCTAAAACATGACGGCTGGGGAATTTTCAACTTGGTCGACAGGCACTTTGTGACCAACGAGCGTTCGGATATTGTTTATCCCGTATCTGCATAAACACACTTAGGTCTTGTCTGGATGAGAACGCAGTACTTACCGAATCATCGTTGGTCGTTCAAGACTGAGGCCCCATCCATGTACTCGTACATCTTTTGGGAATCCCATTGGTTCCAACATCTCCGGACGGAACATTCCACTATTTCCAACTTCTACCCATCTATTCAACTGCGGATGGAAGGCAAAAATCTCTAATGACGGCTAGATGTTGATCATCAATACCCGAATACTGCTTTTAATCTTGTTTTTTTCTCGTACCTCCGTATATGGATTGTAAGCAGGCTTGAAGCGTACTTGCTTGATTCCCATTTTTCCGAAGAAAACTCGCATAAAACCTAGATATGGGTAAACTGAGGGACTAAGATCATGAGCAACGACATGTTACCGATCAAGTCGGCCAAAGTGAGATTTCGGTCGGCAACGACACCTTCAACCTGATGGAACTCAGCCAGATGCGTTGCATCCATGGTTTCATTTCTAAAAACCCTATCAATGCTGAATAGCTTGGCGGGACGGAATCCATCGTCTTTCTGATCTGTTACAGAAGGGCTCGAAGAGGTAGAGTTCCCGTCACGACATTTGGCCGCCAGTTCATAGAGCATTTGGGCAGACGATGCAGTGGTGTGAGTTCGCAACAGGAGCTTCCTAGATTCTTCATGTGACCATGGTGCTCTATATCCTACTGAGCCATAACCGCCATGCTCGTGGACTTTCGAAACGCGTCCGTAGTAATCGGAATCGGGAGCGAGCGAGTATTTAGGATCTGCGATGACCATAATTAAAAGTAGAAGAATAGAAAAAGATGAATTTACCTGATAGGTAGAACGTATCTTGCAACTCCCTTGCAGGATGCTGCTGTGGCACAAACAGAGCGTCAAAACACCAAAATCCGGATTCGATGAAGGATGATGTGGGCATTTCTGCGAAGCTTGTCTGGATTGTAGCATGGTGATGTCAAACATGAGAAAACCCACCCCATCTCCAGAAAGATATTGCGTATCTCTTCTCGGACCTTTAATAATGGATGAAGTGCACCACCAGAGGTCGGAATGCCTTCGGCCTCGAAATTATACTTTTTATAAGTGGAAGTTTTCCACGACCCACTAGATGAGTTGTAAATCAATTGAAATAGAGAAAATAGCATGAAACCGACGAAGTCAGCATGTCAACGGTCAAATCAGTTTCGGGTTTTGCAGTTGAGGTAGTAAATTGAGGACCCTTCTTCACAGTAAACCATTGGCCCTTTCTAGGGAAAGATGGTCAATATTCAGAGAGCGAAAGTGGAGGATCGTAGTACTTTTGTAAGACAAGTTTCCGCTTTCGTAGATCAGCAAGGACTTTTTCACCACTTTTGAGTGTTCCAGAGGCCTCAATCTCTCGAAGATCTTCCTGCGTGGAGTCATCTATTTCTGTGACCTATCGAAGCTTAGTACCGCTTATCATGAAGTGAAAAAAAAACATACACGTTTGATGAAACCATTCCCCTCCTTTGCTATCCAGCCATTTTTAAATGCTCGACCTTGTCCAACTTTCGCAGTCTCGTCCCCTACATCTTTTTTGAGCTGATCTAGTGTTAATGGTGTACCTTGACCTTTCGTTGGAAGGGCAGACCACACTCTTGCTTCATGCGAGCCGTTCTTCAGGATCTGCGAGCCTTCGGATGTAGGTATATGGGAGGACGTTTCATGAGAATCGTATGTAATCATCTAGCATAACATCATCGATGAGAGAAGAAGGAAATACACGCCAAATTGACCTCTCTGCTCAGAAGTGAATTCAAAGCTCCGAGTATGGTGATTTGTTCTTCACTCTTCGACGCGCTCTGCGTATGTCCAGGAAAGACAAGCGCCCGTGTATCGGGTATCGATCCATACAAATCCAATGTGTCAAGAATGAGTTTTTGCAATGCTTCAGACATCTGTCCAGTGTCGTTGGACTTTAAGTTTCAAGAACGTTATCAATGATTATCACGTGTGCCATCAGTGACATACTAATGTGACACGGTACTGTCATTCACGTCCATTTACTAAAAGTTGCTTCGGTATATAATGCATTGCAAAAATGATACTTGTGCGTTTCATGGGGTTTGGAACGAGTTATACTTATGTCATTAGAAAACATTTGAATCCCTCTCCAATGTGAGTGCGGAATGGGTCGTATAACAAGTCGTGCATCAGCAGCCAACTCGTCTCTACACTGGCGAGGTCCGTTGTGACAAGTAGTCGAACATAAATGTCCGCAAGCTAAGTGGGGCAAATTCGAGCAGACCGCGTCGCGGGTTGGATTAGCCCGGATAGATTTGAACAGTAAATTCGTGCTGCGAATTTGCATTAAGATGGGTTGGATGGACTAAATTCTTCCCCTCGAGGTGAACGAAGGCCATGACTGGGGTCATACACGTCTCACTGAAACCTACCAATCCACGGAACACTGAACTTGTTTGCGCACTAGCAACGCGGTGATCCCATAACATAGGGAGGCAAACATTTCCGACTGCGGAGCCCCTTCAATCATCTGTCCCACAAGTAACCTTGCTGGCGAGGACAGTAACATGACTGCGTCATAATTTGACGATGACAGGACCCTGAGTGGCATCGCATGGTACAGATTGACTACAACCGCTTTCGCGAAGTTACATGATGAAATAGGCGAACCGTCAGCGCGCTTGAGCTTCGACATCGAATAAAAACACCTGTGATAATTCCGTTCAACAATTAACCAGGGCCAAAAGGCTTGATGATTGACCTTGCTCCTTGCACCTGTAACTTCATCCTCAAGAGCACTGTGAAAGCCAAAGCCCCACGCTTAGCCACTGCACCAAAAGGTCCGGTAACAGAAAGGATACCTCTTCTGTCATCCAGGGCTATAAACGGAAAGGACCATTTTTTCAAACTCCAACAATATGAGCTTCGTTTGAAACGACAACGGGCATGGAGGCGAACAAGACCAGAGGGATCGGGTCGAGACTCAAATTGCCGATAAGCCTCAACATTACACCTCGAGGATCGAGGAAGTCGCTGTTTTCATCATTCCGCGGGCGTTGGAACGCCATCTGTCGTCGTATCGGACGCGACAGCATTCCGTGACTCACTCCAGACGAGGTACTTCCCTCCTCTGGAGGTCTTGATGTGCCGACGGCGTCCCGTAGAATAGACGATGGGGTGTTTATTTATACCGTTCCGATGACTAAGCACTGACAGCAAGTCATGACTCTTGAACTACAGTACTAAGATACTAACTGTATGAATCCCCCAGTTCTAGAAGATGCTTGGAATGCAGCTCAGCCAAGGCTAAAACAGATTCAAGCTGCGTTTTTGTCGGTCGGGAAGTCTCGTTCTCCCCATGTCACCCGAGTGACTCAATTGGATGCTGAGCTCCTCGACCAAGAACTTGTCCAACTGTTGTTGGAACCAATTCGTGGTGCTCTGTCGTTAATCAATGTCTGTTGCGATTCTGTATCTCGTATTCTGCCACTCATCGAAAATAGTCTACCATTCGGGCGCGTGTCGAACCGGAATTAACGCTCTTTCTACAATGTATGCTCTATAAATTATCTGTGTGGAATACAGGAGCAAGTTATGGCGCAAAGCTCCAGAATTTGAAATATGTTGTGCCAAATACACGTAAGAAACAACTACCTCGTCCGTCAATTTCTTTTGTATTTACCACCTTAAATATTGAATAGGATCTGGACTACCTCGGAGTACCCTCCTTCTGCACGCAAGTTTGACTCTGATTGTCCCATATATGCATGACCGCATCCGCTCTCATGCACTCTCCCGTGCATGGCCTGATGCTCCGTCATTAGATCGTCGAAGAAAGGCTTGGGATTTGTTGAATACAGTAGAAACTCTCCATGCAATCCTAGCGTTGGCCAATTTCGTCTCGTTTTTATGGGAAGGAAGGTGATCACCAGTATTTTTTATCTGTTTCCGAAATTTAATTCTGAAAACCATTGAAGATACCGGACATTAAGCGACAGGGTGCTGCAAATGAGCCTCATTCCCTCTCGCAGATCAGCGAGAATCGACGTAAGCTATGAGTTCATGAACCGGCAGATGGTTTGGCATTCATTCACAGTTAAGATATTTCAAAAAATATGTTCCAACGAGTATGTGCTCAATGATTGATTGCAGGAATTTTTGTTGTTCCTTCTTCCCCTCCTCAGTAGACGCGAAATACGACGTTTGACCCTGCAGCTGAAATCCCTCATATCGGAACGTTTCCCATGGCCCGTTTTGCTGCTGCAGAATATGCGCCCAACGAAGGGAAACGATGGAGAAGCCTTTCCAAAGCAAGGCAAATTCTCAGCCCTTTCAGAAACACAATGCGCTATATGTGTTGAAAATGCCACATTTAATGCCACCCTCGCCGATCCTTCTCTTGTTTTGCAATCGTTTGTAACCCCGCCGAACGAACAGACTGATCCAGCTACGACGAATGATGGACCCACCTCTCATGCAATCCACAACCCATATGAGACGTCTTGCGGACATATCTATTGTTACCAATGTATTGCAGAGCGAATAATTCGTACAGCAGACGAAGTAGAGAGCAACCTTGGATGGGAATGCCTACGATGTGGAGAGTTCGTCAAGGAGGCCCATCGATATCGGGTGGAATCTGCAGAGGGCGAGGTCACCGGAAGCGAGTATGATTTCAGTAGCGATCTAGATACCAGTACAAATTTCTCCGGTTCTACTTATACTTTCAGCGAAACTGGTTTCTCAGAATGACAAATAACCCGAGTTCTGCGTAATTATTCTACATTGATAAAGATGATGAGGGTTGAAATTAGCCACTCGCTAAGAAGTCCTGGATTTGTTTGAGCACAGTTGGATCGGTTTCACGCATGTAATTCTGGAAATGCGCGTAGCCACACGCAGATTCGGCCTCTCGTAACTTAGCCCCGACGAAGGCGATCAAAGGAGCAATTCTGACAGGATCCCTTTCGTACACCTGTGGGGTGTCATGAAAGCTCATTGAGAAAGAGAGAACAAGGGTATACTTACAGCTTTGCGGCGAGGATGTTCCAGAGTTCCTTCTGTTCCTTTATAATAAGAATTTGGTGGCTCATCTAGCTCCCAGAATCGGATAAGGCTATCTGAGGGAATGGATTTAAATTCAAAACTAGGTTGAGAAAGGTCAGTTGCTTGTCGGTTTTACACAATAGATCGGCATACTCTCCCCCATTCCGACGTTCTTGTACTTCTTTCAGTTCCCCAAAGACGTCCAACCATAAGTTGAAAATGTCCGTTGAAAGCCTTTGAAGAACCTCGGGACGAGCTGTAGAAACAAGAACTGCGGTTCCGAGAGCCGTCAGTTTGCGGTGTCGGGGTTCACTCATGTTGTCAAACTATCAAGAAGAGTGAGCAGTTCACGATATACGAGAGATTCATATCCACTAACCTTCTCCCACCATACTCCCATAAGCAGATCGTATAGGGTAGTTTCAGGCTGACCGAGGGTAGGTGCACTGGCAGACATCAACCGCAGGAAGATGCCGTTGTCAGAGAGTAGCATTCGCGAGAACAGATAGATGTGCTCTGTGAGTACTAACGTATCGGTCTATTACTGGTTGTGAGTTCACCTTCGATCGACCCGAGAAGTTGTGAACTCACCTCTTCTGCAAGGAGAGTTTTCAAAAGGTGTGTGAAAATACCCGAATTGTGCATTGCTTCGCCCCAAAGTTCCGACGGCGCCAATTGGATCAGCAATCCTAGAGATTGCAACAATTGTTTTACATTCATCTCGCTGACTTTATTGCGCAAAGCATTGAGATATGCACTGAATAAATCGACGGATTGGGTCTAGATGAATCAGTAACAATGAAATATTGAAGTAATTACCCTTTTACTTACTCGCAAGATGTGAACTGCATCCAAAAGAAAATAAGACTCCATAATGTTAGTTATACTGCCCAGGAGATCAAGGTTCGTCGAAAGCAAATCCACTGCTTGTGGGAACATGTCCCTCAAGCTTGGAGAATTAGCCGTCTCGATGCCAGGGCTGTATCTTAGAGCGGCAAGCCAAAGGTTTAAACCATCTGCATCCAACTGAACGATGTTCTAGTAAAGGAATCATTTGTCAGGAGAATTGCATTTTGTAGTCGGTATCTATCACCTCAGGAGCCAAACTGTCTCGTAGCAATGGTACCACGAGATTCGATAGCGACGCTGAGTGTTCTTTAGCGACCTTATGATTATAAGTTAAATTTTTTTTAAAAAAGTTCATTATTATGACATACCTCCACTAATTTAGTCACGGTGACAAGAAGAGATGCCTTGAATAGCAAGTCCTTCTCCGCAGTTTCCCCTGAAACATAGTTAGAAGATTCGGCAAGAAGGCGAAGTCGACTCACAAAGCTGTGGGATTGGGACTGTGATTATAGGTATAAATGGCAAGATCTACTTATATAGTTTAGTATCCTGTTGGCGACCACGGAAGTCCACTTACCAAAGTCCCCGATTGTTCAATGATAATGTTCAGACACCCATCCACTTTTCGCTTGCTTTCGAGGGTGTCAGCGTCTCCCATAAGTTGGATGAGTCGGGGAACCGTTGAAGCCAAAAAAGGAGCGAATGAATTAGGCTCAAACCCTAAGGACTAATCAATGATGAGGCGGTCCTGAAAGAGCCAATAAAGGAAGATAAACGTACGTCCACACAATCTCGCAGGGCAGCAGCAGCTGTTAGCCGCACAACGGTTTCTATTTCTGGAGATATGAGGCGAGCCAGAATCTCCCAGATTCTTGGGTTATTTGCAAGGCAGCATTCCTCAGAAACCCATTTCCCGATCAACCATGCGACGCGCCTTTTGATGATGGTGTAGCTAAGCACTTGTGAAAGGCTGTCATCTTGACAATATTGAATACATACTTCGGGTTGGCTTCGCATGATTCGACCATGAATATATTCTCCAGTGCTGCTTCAAACTCGACAATGTCTTTCAGCCGCCTTGCACATCTACCAATTGCACAGTATAATGCTTCCTTTTGAACTATATCCTCAATGCTGGTGGGAAAGGTAGCTGTGAATATTCATCAGAAGCCAGAATTCATATCGCGCTAGGAATGAAATTACGTGCGATCTGTTTGAATGTGTGGCCCAATAAAGGGACCACAAAATCAGGAAACTGGTTGCATAGTTGGGTCAGAACTCTTTCCGAACAAGCCTAAGAGGGCGGTTAGGCTGGAAAGCAGTGATTGAAAACATCCACACCCTAATCTCATATTCCCACTGGTCGCTTTCCTTTTCTTCGAGATTAAACCAATCTTCGGGATCGGACAACCAATTTTCAAGGTCATCGGGCTTCAAGAGCATAAATCGCGACACGAGAAGCTGAACGGCTTTCTCAACAAAATCATTTGAAAGAACTGTGAAAATCTAAGAAGAGGACAAGTGCAAAGGCAGAGAAACTTGCCATTCTTGTTAGGCATTCCACTTCTTTTAATGGGGATCCATTGTGAGAGGCTGTCTTTGAATAGAACCAAGCCCTGGACAAGAAACCTGACGGGAAAGAGAACCTCGTCTGAATCTTTATTCGGGTGCGAAATGTCAAGGCGGGGTCAGGATAACAAAGAAATATACTGACCAGAAATAGTTTGGTGAGGATAATTGGTAGAATCCACGATTTCCGACCAGTAGAAGAGAACCAAATCATTAAACAGTGGAAGGGATGCAAATCGTTCTGCCGAGAGCTGTTGCAGACGTCGAAAGAATTTACCAAACACACGGAGGTGTTTGGTCAGAGTGATTATTGTCCGACGTGTTGATTCATTGAGAGGGCCAACGGCAGTTAGAATGCTTTTCCGTAACACGACCAGGGATTTTAACTGATTCAATGAGTTCTGTGATAGTTCCTCGAGCTAGTAAAAAAAGTCAGGAATTCGACAAAACCGTTCGAAAAGAGGGGAAGAACCCAATTAAAATTGACGCTCAGTTCTTCTCCAGTACATTTCCCCAACTTGCTCCACAGCCATACTCCAATCTTCACCAAGCACTTGAATACCAGGTGTGACAGAAGAATATCTTCGGAAATGCGATGGGAAGCTATGTTTTCAAGCGTAATTCCTCCCGCAGAAAATGTTGTAGACATTCTAGCATAGTAATCATAGAGCAGTGGACGCAATCGCGCCACAATCTGAGGTGGTTTGTGAATAAATGGGCTTAAAGATATTGTAAAACCATTGCCGCACCTGCGCCATTGTCTTCATACCATTAGGGAGTTTGATCGCTGAAAACTCTTTTAGAATGCCATTCAAAAGTTTTAAGCTTCTCCGTATTTTCAAATAATTTATAAGATCTTCCTTTCCGGAGGTGTACCTTTCCCGTAAATTCGAATCAATTATTTGAACCAAGTCGTCTACGAGAGTGGGCCTGAAGCACAACATCAGCGAATAGATCACAATTTTTCTTAGACTGCGAGATAAATACCACAAGTTGGGATAATCGGATCTTGCAAGCTTGGAAACTACAACTTCATTGCATTCAGCAATCTGTGGTTCTTGTGAATTCCCGTTGAGCATGTTTGTTAAGAGACATACCGTGTCATCAGCCTCGTCAACAAAACAAAGACATCGTTGGCGAATGAATCCTCGATGCTCATCCGTCAGTAATCTACATCGGTTGTATTGAAGTCAATAACCAGCAAACAAATGAAACAAAAACGCACCTTCTTGATCTCCAGTGGTTCAGGACTGCGTTTTTGAATTGGATGATTGCTTGTTGTCGTACAGGCAATGGAACATCACGACGAGCTGCGATCTCATGCAATGCATTATATGCACCTAGCATATCTAGCAGTTGTTTAAGGCGGTGACTTGAGGCTTGGACCTGACTAAAATCTTGCGACGAAGCACCAACAATGACTTCGTACAGTTCTGCAGGTGAAACTGTCGCCGGTTGCACGCCGATCGCGTACGATTTGCCTCTGTCTATGTTCATGGCGTTCGCTAGTTTCTTGTAGATTTTTTTGAAGGCCCCGTCTTCCTCAGAGGGATAGTTAAGTATGATCCTAAGGTCGGAACATAATTATTAAATTAAGCCACTCCAAAGGGGGAAGTGTCAATCAGTACAAACAACGCGTCGCGTCACACATCCAGTAACACATTTCCTCTTGCTTTATGTTTTTCACCTCTAAAGCTATTTTCCTCGGTAGAAGCATTCAAAGACTGTCAATTGCTATAAACCCGGTTTATATCGTATCGACACATATGCGACCCCTTTCTATGAACACAGACTCAGATGTCGAAGTCGTAGAAGATTCTGAGCCAGAACGAGTCCAACTCCGTAACAAATCAGCAAGTGACGCAGGACCGGCTTCTCGAAATCATCGTAGACTACACAATGCTGGTTTGCACACCGGCGCGGCTGTGATTGAAATATCTGGTGTGTGTGTGTGTGTGAAAGAGCTTAATCATGTATGAACCCACATGAGGTTATCTAGACTCAGAATCATCCACCTCGTCCTGTGGAAAGAATGCGATCATATACGGATCAGCTTCTGTTAAACCTGGTATGTTATGACTCATGGTTTGGCTGGCTGATTTGTCTCATCGCACAACCAGTTAAGGACCCTGAACAAGGAATATCAAAATCTACTTTTGACATCAAGAGGTTTGCCTTTAAACCGTTATCTACCGGACAGCAAGTCGAACCATCTAGGGCCCTGCCACCCCCTGAACGCCGTCGAGTACCGAAAAAAGTCCACATGAACCTGAATTCATTCCAGTCTGACATTGCACGAGTTTCCCGGTGTGTTTGTTGTTCCATTTCTTGGACAACGCGGAAGACCGCTGTTCAAAAAATGGATCACATTCAACGATGTGCAAAAAAAAAGGGTTATGATGACGAGACCATTCGTATTCTACTCGAGAACGAAATCGCGTCGCCGAAGGAATTCAATTGCAAAGTTCCTGCGGCTCATTCAACATCCACAACATTACTCGAAGATGTCGTGCAGCCTCGTTCAAATAAGAGAAGAAATGTGCCCAATAACCATCTATTCGTGGGTTCTCCGTTAAGGGAGGCAATACTCTCTCGGGCTAAAGACATTATCTCCGGGCCGTCCCCTGATGAAGCACCGTCAGCCGGTCGAAAGCTTGTCTCGGACTTTCCCCCTATACAAGCATTTACGGAGAGTACACTCTTACAAGCATCCAAAACTTCGCTCTTTTCTGCAACTGGTCAGGATGATGAATGCTTCCCTGAGCTTCATCACGAAGCGCTTGCAACTATGTTAACCGGGACCAAGCAACCAGTATTGATCCCAGCCGGCATTGAGTACGCCTCTTTGACATTGTAATTCTTGATGCCCAATTAATCTGGTATCTCAAGTAGAGGGAAATCACCCCTTCGTTCAAGTATACCAATTGGAGGTATTTTTGAACAGGAGGATTACCGTAAGGTCTGAAAATTTTACAACGTCGAAGATTTTTCTATATTGTGTCTCTTGCAGGAAGTGAAACAGGATCTACTCCTGACACCGCAGGGGCTCCCGATTCAAAAAGTTAAAAAACAAGGGAACCCAAAGGCACCGGAGAATGGTATTCACAGTGGCAGTAGAACTCCCTTAAAAGAAGTTGTCACACCTGCTAAGCGTGTTCTACGCAAAGTGCGTTCTTCTACGAAGATCACTTTTGGAAAAGAATGGGAGATATTCATGAGAGATCGTATTCGCGGAGACAACGAATTGAACCTACGTGTTGTCCGATATGAGGTATGATGCAGACTCATTGGAATCAAATCTTGATTCTTAATCACGATTGCCTTGTAGCCGGTAGATTTTGGCTTGTTTTTGAAGATTGCCAAGGTGTATGCCCCCAGTGCATCCGAGGGGAGGCTCAAGTCCCATTTGCGCAATTTTCTAGACAATCAAGCGATCCATTTCTACGAAGGCAATGTATGGAGTCGTTGAGACTTGATTATAGTAGGATAACAAGATCTATCGTAGATAAAATTATAGTGTAGCATCTGACAATCCTCCTGCTTCTATTATGCCACCAACAAGATGCAGGCTTCCTGTGACTAAAATGTGGAGTGGAAGGTTTGAATCCATCCCCAAGGTTTCTACGGTCTTGACTGCATGCTCCACGGTGGGCAAAACATGGATACGATTTTGCGGGAAGGAAGGGACAAGGGTGGTCCAAGCAGACGCAAGTGCCCTTTGAGTCGTCAATCCAGCAAGGTCTGAATCAGGAATTGACTTCGTTGTAAGATCTGGTCAAGACCGTGATAAGTGATTTCCTTTAAGGACGAAAACTTAGCTACTTGCCGCCTTTGAAATGTCCATCAGCGTATGTCACATTTGTGCAGAACATTACATGATCAAAGAGCCCTTTGTCGGATTCATACCCAAATAATGATTGACGAAGCTGCATGGTTTCCCTAATCGATTTCAAGAAAGAACTACCCGATCTCCCATTTGTGCAGTTAAATATGAAAACACGCACAGCATGTCTAGAGAAGGAATCAGAGAAGAAATAAGAAGCGACCAAATCACCAATTACCCTGGATCTTTATGAGATTGGCTAGGTAATCCTACACCTGGCGAGACAAACCACCTCATGCAACACTCTAAACTTTCAGTCGTATGTGCGCCGTCGAGGTACCACGTGAAGCCAGGACGACTGGGATCTGGGACTGTTTGGCAGCGTCCAGGCCATTTTGTGTTGATTAATCCCTGTTTGAAGGGATCTGATATTTCCTCGCCAACAAGATCGCTCGTCATCGCCGATAAAAACTCTCGAGCTAAGGCGACTGCAAGACCGGCATTTTGGACTTGGTGCACCCCCGCAAGCCCTACGACGCGTTTCAGTAGGCACCACAAGTCGGATCATGCCACTGACCAAGATTTATGTTAGATAGCTCAGGCCTCTCCTTCACAATGGTGAAATCTTTAACCTACAATAGTTCAAGTCGGAATTTATCATGAGTAGATCATAGAACCCACTTTCAATTCCACGGCTCGCGATTGTAAAACAGTCATCGCATTGACTGGTTGCTCAACCGTCAGAGCGGGCACGGAGGGCTATTAACACTTCATACCAATTTCAAGGAGTGAAAGTTTACGCTACCTTAAATATCCCACCCTTTTGCCATGCAATCTCTTCAATAGTCTTTCCCAGAACGCTGACATGGTCAATGCCCAAGGCCGTTATCCCAGTGACAATAGGCTGAGGGACAATATTGGTACTGTCATAGGTTCCTCCGACACCGACTTCTAAGACTGTGGCGTCTACTTTTTTCTCCAAGAAAACGTGAAACGCCATTAAGGTCATGAACTTGAAATATCCAGGCATTGGCGGTGTGGTCGGTGCCCCAGTCTGTCGAATCAACCATCAATAAAACATCCATCTTAGCAACACAACACTTACATTTGAATTTTTAATAAGGCGATCCCAAACGTCAAAGAAGTACTTTGGGAATTCTTTCTCGGAGATGGGCAAGCCATTGATTCGAATTCGTTCACGAACGGCAACCAGGTGTGGTGAGGTGTATAGACCTAATGCAAAAATAAATGCATCATCCGCACAAAGAAAAAATCCTCCAACCGATCTTCCAATCAGGGTGAGTATGTCGTAGGATTGATTCGGTGAACGCGCTGGTAGATCCCTTTCCTTTGGTTCCAGTAATGTGGATTACATTGAGTTTGTTGAGGTCGTGAGGCTAAATGAGTCAGTCAGGTCAGACATGATACGAAGTATCTTCTATTTACTTGATATCCGATTCTTTTTAGGAACTCCAGCATTTCCGGTATCGCAAATTCGCTTGACCGACCACCGGAAGCGCGTACTGCCTCCAAAGTTGCTGCATTTGATTGCAACGAGTTAAGATGATCAATGGCATCTCGGTAAGACCGCGTTGACATGGGTCTCGTTAGTAGTGTAGCGAGCCGTCGAAATCTTGCACGCGGTAACAGGAACGAGTCAAGGTTCCATGGCATTTGCCAATTGAAAATATCTGGTTTGAAGATTGTGATTGTTTCCTGGGAAAATCTAACCTAATTGCGTCCACCAGTGAGGAAGCTGGAGTGCCTTATCATTATGCCAAAACTCGACGTTTCTCTCTACTTATTCCTCGCTGTGATCACTGTTCGACCCAACACGTATTCTAACATCGCTGACTCACTCGACGAAAAAAGAAACGGATTATTCCCATAATCAGTTGTAGGGAGATGCAGACTCCGATCTTTTTTGGCAGGGATCTCATTTTTCTGGTCATCTTCCCACTGCGGTTTCACAGTTTTCTCCGTAAAGCATCGAAATCGATATCAGAAGCACAGCTGTGTAAATAATCCGACGATGAGAATGAAGGTCGGGGGTAACCTGGGGTAACTTTTACAACTTCTCCGTTACTGGTACTGATCCTAGTCAGAGATGCATTTTGCATTACTAGACCGTTTTCGCCAACGATACTTCCCTGTTACTATGTCACCTCAAGTTGAACTAGCTCCCGACCACTCCCGCCTTTGCACTGAAAAGTTCGGCTGGAGTTTCGAAATCTCAATACTGGACGATGACAGAATAAACGTGAGCTAGTATTTAGATCGGAGCTCTCCGACCCAGTCGGGACTCCGGGGAAATGGCTATGCAGACCGCAGAAAAGTATGAGACTTAGGTAGGATAACATTTCGTATAAAGCCGATAGGTGTCTCAGTGACAAATTCATTCGCACTTTCCTCTCGATCTATCATGAAGCTCCAGGTTGTCCTTTTCGTTGCCACATTGTTTAGCACCCAGGTGCTCGCGATTCCTCAATATACTACCTCAAGTTATCCTACCCCACAGCCGACATGCGTTTTGAATTGTGAGCCTCGATTTCTGTATCAAATTGTCAAGCACTAAAGAATAATCGTAATAAGGTGGTGGTTTGTTGGTAGGTCCCACATGATAAATCTTAGTATCTGACACTAATCGAGTCAATGTGGCCATGTAGGGTTTACAATGTGCGTACCTCCGACTCTCCCCCGCTGAATTAATTCCAAATTTAACCTTTTTAATTTTATAGGCCCTGGTGGATACAGTTGCTGTGGGGACCTTTCTGGTGATCAGTTTGGACGGTAAGTCTCTCCACCCTTTCTGGGACCTAGAGTTAACAACTTATGCGGAATAGCTGTATCCCGGGACGCATCTGTCCCGCGTAGTCTGCCAATGTTGGAAAGAGACTCGAAATGTCTGAATGATCAGCCAATTAGGACAAATCAAGAACATTAAAGAACATTATCTAAACCTTTACTGCGTTATTTTCCAGAAATGATATGTACAGATCTTCAAAAGTGGATGCACGTTTCCCTTCTGCCTTTCCCGCCAAAACCATTCCTACGACCTGAACGCAAGTGTCGCAGTGGAGTGAACTTAGGAAGGACAATGCCAATCCTACGGCTGTCTTTTCAACCGATCTGAATCTTTTTCATGGAAATATCGAAAGATTACCCAACCCCTTTGGTGGAATTGGTCGACTTGTAGTATAGAATAAACAATCTAAGTGGAAAGTGGTGATTTTCATTGCCAACCTGATTAGTGGCAGAACCTGTCCTAGACCGGCCACCTACCATCCCATCGACAATATGATTATTACCCCCTCTCCCTTCGTCACGCAATAATTGCGCATTGTAATGACGTTGCGATATTGTCAGTGGAGAGTCATCTCAACTGATTCATGATATCCGGCCTCTGTTTGTGTATCACAAGACCATCGCTTGGAAAATCGGAAGATCTATATTACGAGCAAATTGTCGGAATCGAGCCTTCTACAGTTTCTGGTCATAAGTACCCCTACCAACGTTCTTCAGCACAGCTTCAAGCAAAGAAGGGTTTCAGTTTGGATACAGTTGCTCTCTTTTCTTCAGTTTCCTGTCCTTGTTCTTACACTCATCAGTACCATACTCCCCAAATTTTTTGGAGCAATTGGGTAAAAAAAAACAAGCATTCATGCATAAATTACGACGCACTTAAATTTTCATTATCCAGCATCTCCTTTGTCAGCTTCAACTTCTTCAAGCCAGCAGCTGTCAGTTGGGCCACGGTATCACTGGCACCTGAATTGCGAACGATGGACGAAAGGAGAAGTTCGCGCCAAACCCACAAGATTGTATATTTCGTTTTGCCCTCTCCCCGTGACATCCTCTGGGGGGGTTACATAATGTCATTCTGCAGGATAGGGGTGCATAGATATGAGCCCGCGGATAAAGATAATCAACCGCACCGGCTGTTTGTATTCTCGGTCATGATGACTTGAATTACAGAACTGGAGGCTTTCGTGGACTAGCGCATGCTCAACCCCATTTCAACACCGACGATCGGCAACCACTCGCACTGCGAGCCTGTGTGGCAGAGTCTATCGTGCGTCCAGACATGAGAGGTGAGTAATCCGTGTCATCTACTGAATCTCGCAAGAATCTCGCAACCTGCAGCTTGATAGGGCAGTACACAAGTCGCATGTCATGCGAGTGCTTCACCTCGGCCACTCACCCTCGTAACCCGCAACTTGAGTACCCTCGCAGCTCACATGAGAGGTGAGTAATCCCTGTCATCCACTGAACCTCACTTATTTGCATGCAACCTACAGCTCAGTACAGCCGTACACAGGTTGCATGTCGTATGAGTGCTTCACCTCCATCACTCACCGTCATACCTCCAACTCGAGTATCCTTGTGGGCCCTGTCATCCACTAAATCCTGCTTTTTGGCAACCTACAGCTGTACACAGTCACTCACCTCGAACCTGCGACTCGAGTACCCCCTGTGCAGCTCACATGAGAGGTGAGTAACTTCTGTCATCTACTGAACCTCACTTATTTGCAACCTGCAGCTCGGTACAGCCGTACATAGGTGCATGTCGTGCAAGTGCTTTGCCTCTCCCACTCGCAACTCGACGTCTTCAAGTTCACTACGCAACAGGTAACATTATATAGCTGTAGATATTGACAATTGCATACTGTGTACTCAAGCGATCATACAATTCGTCAGAAATGATAAATCACTTGTTTGTATGGACATCACATGTTACTGGCAGGATGTACAACTAGTTGTACGACCTTTTTACCGCATGTTGTGTTTGGTACAGTATGGTTAGTGCCGGATATTCGAATTTCATTCGTAGACTTTGAATACACATCTGCATAGTATCAAGATCTCCTTACTTTCTGAGATTCAGCTTCATTCCTACCAACTTGCACATTCTCTTAACATCTTCAGCGACCGCTATCACACCAGCCGCTCCATCTTCCTCCTTCAGATCCAGATCGAAGTGCACATGGCCCCTATTAGGCGTAACGACTCCTTGCTCGCGGTCGTAGCGGTAAAAGGCAACTTTGGTTTCCCAAACGCATAAACCATGGATCGTTTGTATTTCAAGTGCTTTAGCTTCCATCAACAACTTCTGCATGACTTCCTCGACAGAGTTGTCCGAATTAGGCTCCTCGTCCAATGCCAGAAGGAGGAGTACAGCCTTGGGGTCGCGAATAGGGCGATTGTAGATGATGACTTCCATGCAATTCTGCTTGGGGAAAGTGACAAGGAAACAAGACTCTTTGAAGAGACCTGAGAGCAGTTTGTTATAAACACCTAAATAGTCATTTGAGCATCCTGGGGTGTTGCTCGTTGGGGCACGAAAGATTTCCGTGATGTCGTCAACAGTATGCATGCTTGTTCAACAGTTAGATATGGGGTAATATGCAACTGTTGACAGAATACATACATTGAGATGGCAGGATCAAGATTTACACGTTCCGGAAATGAAGACGTGCTTTCGTTCTTATTAATTACCTGGGTTGTTGAGGATGCTGAGCTGCCGACAGACGATCAAGGAACGGGTAAATATATGTTTCAAGAAATATTTTGCTTTTTAGAAGAGGCCGGAGAACATTTTTTAGAAAGGAGTTTCGAATCAACTCGAATCGTGAACGCGTGAACCGTGACGTCGTGGGTCGTCACATGTCACTCGACAGCCGTCACTCCGAGTCTCCAACCAATCTCCAACTTCACTTCTACGGTCTGAAAGAAACCCAAGACTAGCCTTTCAATTTCTTAGATTCTCGTTTCGAATTCGATCCTTTCGATGTACCTGTTCCAGGCTCATCACGTGAAACTCCTCAACTCCTGTTATCCCCCGTCCTCCGTTTTGCTGACGGCAGGGCCAGATTATTCCCCGAACTCCCATGAGCTTAGTCGTTTGACCTATTACGCGTATGTGATACTTGTCTGACCAGTTTTCTTCTGCAACTCACCGATCCAGTGCAGCTCAAATCATCCAGGCAAATTGGCTAAAATTAGCACCGACTTGGAGAAGCGACTCAAGGGGGAGTGCCACAAGGCAAGTACAGGAAATATCCGCTCTCGAGCGTAAGCCTTGTCTGCATATGTTTCCCTTGTGTATTCTGATTGTTGCACCAAGTTCTTTGCTCATTTCCCTGACCATTTTCCGGTCACTAGGAACGGAGTGCAGAAGGGATATTGCTCTCCTTTCACCGTCGCTGATCGCTTCTGTCGAGGCAACTCTCGCTTCAATTCCTTCTGACATCGAAGTATTGGCTCGAGCTGCTAGCGTCGTATGTCTCTTGTTGTCTAATTCGTTGTCCACTTGTTAACTACGAATTTACCTCTAGTTTACCGCATGGGCAACCTTCACAACTGGTCAACTAATTGGCGCGGACAGTTCTTTAGCGAAAAACTATCTTTCTATACTATCTCAATTTGCAAAATTAAGTTTTATCAACCTACCTGATCAAGAAACTCAGAACCGGTATGTGGCACTGTTCTCTGTACGTTACATAATTCCAAAAACGTTATTCAGAACACGATTGATTGGTTTGGCTGCTCTGACTGCCGCTGTCCACTCTGAAGCATTACACAACGATATTAGGCATTTCGGGGCACAAGTCTCGATCATTTTGCACCCCATCCTTAAAATCCTACTTGTGACACCCATCTCGACATTGGAGGAGCAGTGAGTTTAGGTCTTCGAATAATCTCTTCCGCTGACTTTCCAAGGGCCTTCATTGTGAAAGACTCCCCGGATTCTCCTTATTTGGCCGAATTTAGAACTCGTCCAACTCTCGAGCGACGTGCAGCCTCTATTCATCTGCATATCGATGGCGACAATGGCCCTTCTGCAGGGGATGTTTCTGATGCTTGCCTTCGTGCTCTGTTTTCTCTCTTTGGCCATGCAAATGGTACCCAACTTGGGTATATCATGCAGTCTTCGTTTGACAATCTTGAAGCTATCCAAGGCTGGTTAAAGCCTTCACACTGTTGTTGGTACGCACAGAGGACCGCAGAGTGGGCACAATATCAGTATCGCTATGTGGTCCCCACGTGGCTCGTTGAACGTCTAATTGCTCAACGAGACACGACCGACGCGCTACCCCTTTTGGATTCTATGATTTCTATGGTCACTTCAATCTTCAATTCTCGGACTCCCCTTATCAATTTATCATCTTCTGACATCCTGTCCAATCTCCTATCATTTCTTCTGCGTCGCGTAGCGTTGTCTGCGGAGGACAGCCTATTGCCTTCCTTGGTGGATTGCATATCTTCGTTAGGCAGCCATGTCTACTATTCCGATCAAATACAAGATCTTTCCGTCAGTATGGTCATTATCACTACATGCTATCTCCATTGACGTTCTGCGGATTTGTGCAGGGCGAATTGATTGGTCGCTTGGTGGTCATAGAAGTTCAAGGTATCTCTGTCCAAAATGCGTTGCCGTGCCGATCCTCCGCTATTCGATGTATTTTGAAGGCAGTTGTGGGTCTTTTTAGAGCGGCTCCAGCCAATAATTCGACAAACCTCCTTGAAGACACCCTGTCCTCAAGTATGGCCCCTCGTAAAAGTACAAATGCCTCTGTCGATTTTCCGCGAAAAGAGTGGAAGGGTGACCAATCATCAAGGCGCACTCGTATCCCTCCAGATATGTGGCAAGATAGCCTGAGCTTGCTCTGCGACTCGGATCCTTCCGTTCGTAGGGAGTGTTCCAGTGCATTGGCAGCTTATATCATCGATGAAATGCCAAAGTATGGGGAAAGTACTGATAATGATGGCAAGGCACAGTTGCGTAGGCTCGCCGATAGTTCATTCAGAAATGTTGTCAAGTTCACACATGCTGGCGATGCGGCAACAAAGTTCCTTAACAGCGCCCATGCCTATCTTTACATCTTGGCCACATCTCCCATACTTGGCTTGCTGAATGTACGGGCGTCTTCACCAATGGGGTCTTCGAATCGAAACTCCCCTAGTCACCTTCGTGACGACCATACCAAATTCGTTGGTGATTCCGGCTCGGAGAATGATGACCTGCATAGCACCCGCCCTACCTCAGGTCATGGACCGAAAGCCCTGAAGCATTCTCTGGTGATGAAATTAGCTGCGATAGCACCGTCCCATTACACCGATTCTGTACAGGCATCCGAAGGAGATTACGCATCGATCATGATGATTCTTAATGCCATTCAAACGCAATTTCCCATGCGTGGAATCATTACCGGGGTTCCTATGCTTATCGCACTCGACGAGGCTTCATCGCCTAAAGGGGCTGATTCCGATCTTATGCAGCGTGTCATTGCGACGAAGACGATCATCTCGCATGTCTGGCTCACTATTGCGCAGGTTTGGAAGGTTTCATCGCTCGCAATACTTGCTGAAAAGGTTTGTTGACATTGTCACCAACGAATTTGCGCTGAGTTACGCACTTTAGGCAATCAAATCCCTATCCTCTTTACCGAATTCTGACGTGACGGTTGAGGACCTGAACGCCTCTCTGGGGCTGAAAATCACTGATGCTCTTGACCTTCTATCCTCCTCCCAGAATGTATTGGATGCACTTGGAGTTGATCGGGAGGGCTTCATGCGGCGGATCTCCTTGAAGTGGACAGCAGATTTGGCTCTCAGGGATTGTAAGCACTCTTCCATCTTTCGTATACCATTCTATATGTAACTTGATTTCAGTCGAAAATGCTCCTGGCCTCGACTCTGTTCTTCGTTCTGACGGCATGTCACCCCTTCTAAAAATTTCACCGGCACTCATGCATATCGAGAATATATCTCTGCAAAGCCTAGTTCGTTCCACGAGAGGGCTCGGTGTCACTGATCTTCGTGAAGCCTTAGAAGGGCGTAGCATGTCGAACCCTAACCTCGCTGGACCTCCATCTATCTCAACACTTGATCATACCTCCTCTATCTTTACCGGAGATCTTGGTCTCAGGTTGAGTCGGACTAGATCTAGATCGCGGTCAAGAGTGAAGAAGTCTTCCGTACCTAATGCAGCAGGAGAAGTCCGTGAGGTGCTCACACGGTTGGGTATTGGCAAACAAAACAGCAATCTTCTGAAGTCGACATTTCCAGCACGGAATAAACCCACAACCTGAATCTCAAACTTCTAACATTATAGTAATGTCGCATGGGAGGAACCGTCTTGTGGGTCAGTCAAGATGTAATATCTGGACGAGTTGGAGCAACAGTTTTAATGTACACTAGAAGTTAATTTGTCTGTTTGTAGACACACTTCTAATTCTTCAAAAAGGCGGGGCCGTGGTAGTACTAGTAGTTACTCTGCTTAATAGGGTTACAGGGTTGGCTCCCAATCTCAAAACCTCTGTTACAAAGCCCTTCTTACAACTCACAACAATCAAATAAGTTGATAGTGGAGACGCAGGCTGTACTTTGCTACCGGGCCGTACCTCCGACAATTCAACGGCGCCAAGCCCAGCTATTGATCTCAAGTACCACACCTCTGCCAATAAAATGACATCGCTGTTGACCCACTTTAATGATTTGCTCTCTCCTAATGAACCCGACCGGGGTCAGAAAGAATGTTCAGATGATTGGACGCGGTACGTTGCAATTTCATTCCAGAGCTCCTTGATTTATCCAACCTTAAGGATATTGAATAATCTCGTCGATCCAAACGATGCTTCACCTCTCGCATCAATAACGGAGACATGGAACATGCCAGATTTGAGATGCGATTCTGTGCTGGGACAATTTTCAGCCGACTCTGTCATCTCCAGGCTTGCAGAGTTTGTGTTCTTACAATCTGTAGACGCCCGAGTCCTTCATCGTTTTTTCCCAGAAAAGATAAATCAACAAGTCTCGGACAATCCTTACTTCAGATCTTATCCTCAAAACGAACAAATGATGAAATATCAATTGAATTGGCAGAGCTGCTTGGCTTTGAAGAGCTTGATCTCGTCGCTGAGATTCTGGCTGATCGATTTGGGATCTGTACAGAAGTATTTCATTCAACCAACCTTCCAGAATGGTATCTAACCCCAGGGAATAGCTTCGTCAACTGTGGTATTCAAATCTCGAGCCTACAGACCAGTCGAAGCGTGCGTCGACGCGTCTTTTGAAAATCTTAGTACTAAAAGGACTGATAGCAAATGGTTAGAAATGCCAGAACAGACTTTTACTCTGGAGAGCATTCAGCGACGAATGCAGGAACAACTTGAAGCTAACGCAGCCCAACCGCTTTTCCGAGGGACTGCGGTCAGTATTCTTATCTTTTCTTACCATTTTTTAAACAAGAGATTAAATTCATGTTTAGGAACCTGAACTAGAGGTTCTTCCACATGTATATTCGTCAGGAGCAGGGAAAGGGAATATCCCCTCATTATTTGGCAGCAAGTATATGTTACCACTTGGGACGATCCGAAATACATACGAGGTGAGCACTGAGCGTCTGATGGAATCATACATCAGATACTGATTACATTGATGAGGCGTACGATGAAGTTATTGTTCCACCAGCCCAACCAATCCCACCCAGGTTGGAGGAGCGATTAATACCTATCACTGAGCTTGATGGCATTGTACGAAACAGTTTTCCGGTAAGATACGATGTAATGACATCATGAATAAATTGTGAAAATCATCAGGGCTATACGATGTTTAATCGTATTCAATCCATCGTGTTTCCAACAGCATATGGGTCCAACGAGAATCTACTAATATGTGGTGGGTGTGATTATATCTCGTGAATAATAGAAAATTAATCATAAATAGCTCCTACTGGTGCAGTGCGTGCTTGACTACATTCGATTCTAAAGATTTTAAAATGCCGATAGGGAAAAACCGAGGTAGCCATGATGGCTATCCTTCGCGTCATAAGTCAGAACAGGGACACGTCCCATCATTTACCTCATGTCATTAACAAGAACTCCTTCAAAATAATTTATGTGTGAGTTTTATTCTTGCAGCCTGATCAGTGATCACTTGTTTCTTACAATGTTTCCAGAGCACCAATGAAGGCGTTAGCAGCTGAGATTGTGAGGAAAATCAACAAGCGTCTTCAGTGGCTCTCGATATCTGTGCGAGAACTGACTGGTATGTTAAATTCTTACTTCTCTCTAATTTGTTAATTTCCTTTCCAGGTGATATGCAGCTTACAAAAGCAGAAATCGCCCAAACTCAAATTATTGTTACCACTCCTGAAAAATGGGACGTTGTGACCAGAAAGCCGACTGGGGAGGGCGAGATCGCATCGGTTTGCAATATTTCCTGCATTGAACGCAATTTACTTATGATTTGAAAGCTAATAAAATTGTTGATCATCGACGAAGTGCACCTACTGAATGACGAACGTGGCGCAGTTATAGAAACTATAGTCGCGAGGACTCTAAGACAGGTATTTCTTTGTTCCATTATCGTCCTCATATTTTTAAAAAAAATGTAATTTAAGGTGGAGTCTAGCCAGTCTATGATTCGGATAGTTGGATTGAGTGCAACTCTTCCTAATTATCGTGACGTTGCTGAATTTCTTTGGTATATTTCTCCCCATTAAGTTGATAAATTAATAACCCACACTCCGTAGCGTTTCGAGACATAAAGGACTCTTTTACTTCGATTCTTCCTTCAGGCCGATACCGCTCGAGCAACATTTTCTGGGAATTCGGGGGAAAGCCAATAGCGAACAATCTCGCAAAAATTTCGACATCATTATTTTGCAGAAAGTAACGGACCTCGTGATGGAAGGCCATCAAGTTATGGTTTTCGTACATTCGCGAAAAGAAACTGTAAAAACGGCAATGCTGCTGCGGGATTCTGCTGTCCAGGACGGAACCATTGATTCCTTCAGTTGTGATGATCATCCACAATTTCGTATCTTTCGCCAAAAAATTGGCGAGTCCCGTAACAAGGAAATGAGACTCCTCTTCGATAGCGGTTTTGGCATACATCATGCTGGAATGCTCCGGTCAGATAGAAATCTTATGGAGAAAATGTTCTCGGAAAAAGCCGTTAAAGTCAGTAAAAAAGGGAGAGCACATTGCACTTTCTTATGACATTCCAGGTATTATGTTGCACTGCAACACTGGCATGGGGCGTCAACCTTCCTGCACATGCTGGTATGTTGGTTGATCTCGGCCAGATACCATTACTGACTATATTTCAGTCATCATTAAAGGCACTCAAGTTTACAATAGTTCAAAGGGAAAATTCGTGGATCTATCTGTGCTAGACGTTCTTCAAATTTTTGGACGGGCAGGACGGCCTGGTATGGAATCAAGCGGAGAAGGCTACATATGCACTACCGAAGACAAACTTCCACACTACCTGGAGGTTGTCACATCTTCGGTACTGTCACTTTTTCTGATGTAAATCCACACTGACTTTTCGTTTGCAGGTACCAATTGAGTCACAGTAAGCTTTTTTTGGTTCTTTGTATTGCTTTTCAATATCCCACATTTTAGATTCCATGCGGGTATGGTGGATTCTTTAAACGCCGAAATTTCTTTGGGAACTGTGTCCAACGTTCGAGACGCCATACAATGGTTAGGTTATACTTATTTATTTGTGCGGATGCGAATGAACCCATTCGCCTATGGTTGGTGGTTTATCATCTAGAAGCTAATTCGCTGAATCGGGTTGTCAAAGGCCTCTCAAGAGAATCCCTCCTTGATGACCCGCAACTGGGGGGGAAACGGATGGAACTAGTCTCATCAGCGGCTCAGCAGCTCGTTTCAGCAAGAATGATAGCTTACGATGTTCAGAACGGACGGTTTCAAGTCACTGATTTAGGGCGGATCGCTGCAAGATACTACATTCGGTATAAGTCGATCGAGATCTTCAACAAGTTGTTCAGGCCCCAGATGTCAGAAGCAGACATTTTGAATATGATGAGTAAAAGTACAGAGGTAGAGGAGACACAAGTTTGGTGCTTTTTTTGAGTCTAATGATGCCCTTAGTTCGATCAGATACAGGTTAGAGAGTCCGAAGTCAAAGAGCTACAGGAAATCATGGGGCGTATTCCTTGTGAGGTAAAGGTGAGTAGTATTTGTGACATGCCTCTCTAATCGCCCTAATTTGAACAAAGGATGGGACAGATAGTTCCTCAGGGAAAGTCAACATCCTACTACAAGGCTTCATTTCAAGGGAAGGGATTGCTGACTTTGCCTTGGTGTCTGATATGGCATATGTTGCTCAAAATGCTGGACGAATCGCTAGGGCGTTGGTAGAAATCGCCGTTAGCCGAAAATGGGCCAGTGTCACCGCAACACTGATAGGTATCAGCAAAGCGATTGAGACGCGACTCTGGCCTTATGAACACCCTTTACGTCAAATGAATCTGAAAGTCGATACATTGTATGCCCTCGAAAAGTGGGCAGATGACCTGACTGTTTCTGATCTGGCTGGTTCGGAACCTGCACCTCTTGGAAAAGTGGTTCACTTGAATGAAGCGCATGGGCAAGCTATCATAAGAGCAGCCCAGCAATTTCCTACCCTCGACATTCGTTTTGTCCTGCGCCCCATTGCAGTTGACGTCCTTCGCGTTTCTCTGGAGGTTGTTCCTACGTTCGATTGGAACCCGAAATTACACACCGGTAGTGAGCCTTTCTGGCTCTGGGTTGAAAACGAGATTGGTTCGGATATTCTTCAAATTTCGCAAATAATATTCCACCAGAATACAACCGCACTACAAGTTGACTTCTCTATTCTTGTAGACGACGGGAACCCTCCCGAGTCCGTAACGGTCAGAGCCATCTCAGATCGTTGGGGTGGCTCAGAAGAGACTGTTAGAATTCCACTTGATGGTCTCGTCATGCCACTTCCACCGGACGACAATACCAAGATTATTTCCCTTCCATTTTTGAACCTCCACGACATCGACGCACCCGAATTATTTAAGGAAATATTCTCACCTTCAATCCGCATATTCAATACGTTGCAAACGCAAGCCTTCTGGAATGTCGTCCGTTCTCAGCATAATGCTTTGCTTTGTGCACCTGGGGGAAGTGGTAAATCTACTCTTGGCCACATGTGTGCTTGGTATTGTGATTTTCATTGGCGTGTACAAGGATGTTCTAACAGAGATTGTAGGTGGCACAACCTCCAAAGCACACCAAATCCTTCTTGGGTCATGATCATTATGCCAACAAAAATAGCAGCACTGGGAGTATTAGCGGATCTCGACCACGGCTCTCGCGTAACACAAATTCCCGTGCAACTTGTCACTGAAACACGGCAATTGTTCTCTCAAAATACACGCGCCATCCGGGTTGTTCCTGCCAAAGTTCTCCTTTCGGCTTTCTCTAAAAATTTGCCAGAATTTAGAGATCTTGGTTTGGTAATTTGTGATGCCCTCGAAGGATTGGATCCTGTATACGAGTTGGCCTTGTCTTTACTTCGTCTAGCGACACAGGCATCGCCAACCCGATTTGTTGGAATGTCTGCCTCTTTGAATGACCACGGTGGTATGGCGAAATGGTTTGGCATCGAAGGCTCTGCAGTAACATCATTCGGAGCCAAGGATCATGACCAATCGTTGACAGTATCGCTTCAACCATTTTCCATTCCTTATTCGTCGTCTCTCTTCAAGGCGATGGCAAAGCCAACATTCAAAGCCATACATGCCGCCGCTGGCGAAAGTTCTGTCTTGGTCTTTGTACCTTCGCGTGGCCACGCTCGGTCAATAGCACAGGACCTCATTACCCAGTGTACATTGGAATTGGAGACTGCCCGAGGATATGCGCCAATGGTAATTCCAGATGAGACACTTCATGATTATGCCAACCGACTTCATGACGTGTCGCTGAAGGATTTCGTGACAAAAGGTGTAGGATTTTTCTATCCAGGACTGGAGAAGCTGGATCGCGCATTGATGCTCGAGATGTTTGCTGACGGTATCATTCGAGTTCTTGTCGTTCCCAAGGACTCGTGTTGGAGTTTGCCTGTGAGGTCTACGACTGTTGTCGTTATGGGTACACAATACTCCCAGGTCGAAGACACATCAAGAATTGTCAAGGATTACACCCTGCTCGAAATTTCCCGAATGCAGAGTCGCGCCGTGCAACAATCCGCACACGGCCATTTCCATCTCTTTTGCTCGACAGAGTCTTTCGAAACATATTCAAAGTTCTTGGACGAGGGATTACCTCTTGAATCACAACTACACGAAGGCCACATTTTGCGGGATTGGGCAAGGTCATTCTTTCCAGGAGACCTTGATAGAACACAAGTTATGGATGTGTTGTCTTTTACATTCCTTGCGCAAAGGTTGGTAGGAAATCCTTTTTATTATGGATTCAAATCGCGCAACCTCGAGGAAAACCTTTCGAGATTCGTGGATAAGCTGGTTGAGGACGTAAAGTAGGTTATCATGTCAGATCGATCCCTTATTCTATCCTAGAACGAGGAGTACTGTCTAAACAAGGAAATCTTTGAGCCTTTGAAGGCGTTCTGAAGCTTTCCGTAGGGTGTCAGCGTCCTTGCAAAAGGAAAATCTGACATATACTTCGCCAATGCTGGCATGCTCTTCACAGTAAAACTGAAATACGGATGTTATTACGATAAGTTAAGCCCGTCAAGTAACCATACCTCGCTGACTGGGATAGAAGATACCCCAATCTCATTGGCGATGAACCAGGACACCCTACAGAAAATGAGAATTGAAGAGCGAAGTAGCGCGATACTGACCGGAAGTCTCTTCCTCGTCCCAGAATCGTTTCAGGGAAGGGATAATTATCTGGTATTTTCACTCCTGAAATATCCTGTCAAAATTTGTCAAAAAAAAGTTCTATGAGCAGAATCTGAATTACTCATACCAGAAGAACGAAATATGATCCTTCAGGAAGGGAATACCGGAGTCCTAATCGATCAAAAGCTTCGCAAAGTATCGCCCGTCGCTCAGTATATTCTTGAACCTGAGTTTCAAAAAATCGACGCTGTTCAGCCTGTTCCAACCCCGAAGCTGCGGCTTCTTGTAAAGGAGAGTTGGAACAAAACACGATGCGCGTGGTGGCTGCCAATGTTGGTTGGATGATAGATTTTGGTCCAATCAACCAGCCGACTCTCCAGCCCGTTGCAGCAAATGCCTCTGAGTAGTCGGATTGAGTGACCGAAAAAATAATTCAGGCATCGAAGAAAACTAACTTCCTGCTGAACCGACTGTCACGGTGCGATCCCACATCCCAGGAAGATTAGCGAAGCGGATATGCTCTTTTCCGTCAAACACGAGGGAGTCGTACTGGCCCAAATATTATTCGCAGATTGTGCACTACCATGTGGGGGACATACCACTTCATCTGACATTACGAGGAGATTGAATTCTTCCGCGACGGCTGCGATAGATTCTAGTTCTTGTCTAGTGAAGACCTTCCCTACAGGATTATGTGGTGTGTTGATGATGATCATTTTAGTCCGTGGCGTAATTGCGCGCCTGCAAGGTACTAAGCGGGATTAAATGAAAGGAAATAAATCCTACCTGAGTTCTTCTATGTCTATGGTCCAATCGTCACTTGTGGGTTTCTTGACGGATGCTGTCGGGGGATGAAGGGGGACATATACTGGCTTTCCTCCATTGAAGGTGACGGATGGCAAGTATTGATCAAAAAAGGGTTCAAACATAATGACCTCATCATCTTGCTCTAGGAAGGCAACGAAAACGGAGTATTGTCCTATAAAATATGTGATTTTTCGTGTCGATGTCGCCAAGGGAAGACAAACCTTCGTTTGCACCACTAGTGACCAAGATTTCAGATTCAACGTCCAATTCTCTGTAGAACCGTGGGCTGTAGAAAGACTTTAACGCCTCCCTGAGTCGAATACGACCTTTTGGGTGGGAGTAGTGGTTGGATGCTACGGTATTCAGAGCCTCTTCAGCTGCCTGTACAATCCATTTCGGTGGAGCAAAGTTCATGTAACCCTGACCAAGATTGATACAGTCCGAGGGCAAGTTTACCGCACTAAGTCATTTCAATTGCGCATTTTTCATGGAGAGTATAAAACCTTACCTAAAGATCGACCAGACATCTTGTGCAAGTGCTCTTCCCTCCTTCAAGCGGGATGAGAAGGGGATGAGGTTACTTCTGTCAATTTTGGTAGATGCACTATTGTGTGGAGGCGTTGCCATGTATGACCTGATGTCTCTAAAAGACGAAAAAATGCGACGATGTGGTCTCAAAGAGCAAAGGAGCATGGGCGATCGGCTGTTATTACTAACGCCGCAATTCAATCGGGAACATCGGACGTGTCGCATCAACTCATCATCAACAGCAGGCAGCCAAGTTGCCTGGAAGCCTATTAGGGTAGTTGTACAATCGCAAGTGTAACATAAGTATAGCTATATCATGCATGGGTTATGAGAAA
>Ga0307507_10003534_pt1 | contig 30036 bp, 31 predicted proteins | sample 7_EM_MG_FD_207223 | JGI IMG/M metagenome (GOLD analysis project Ga0307507, IMG submission 207223) | Populus trichocarpa ectomycorrhiza microbial communities from riparian zone in the Pacific Northwest, United States - 7_EM | ecosystem: Host-associated > Plants > Roots > Unclassified | place... | reverse complement strand
AGCAGAGGTCTGTGTGCCATCCCGAAGCAACTGACTGTCCGCAACCTGCATTCTCTCCAGCTTGGCTGCGAGGCTGGCAGTAGGCTGTGAGCCCACATGTACTGCTTTGTCAGTATGTGGTGGATTCCGAGGTTCGTTGATGCTAGAAACTTCTCTGCTTGTTAAGCCCAATCATATCTCGAAAACAACAAAGCATACCGATCTGTGATGGGCCTGATCTGCCGTGAACATTAACAGGCGATAGGGGCCTCCCTAAGGGCGCCTGCTCAACTGCAGACCCAGAATTCTGCGACTTTCGAAGATTGGGCTGCACGTTGCCACCTGAAAGTTTTCAGCTTAAAAGTGAAATAAACCAAGAACAAGAACAGACATGCCAGTTGACGACGTACTTAGGCCACCTTAAGCATTCACACCCACCAGCATGAGCCCCCGCGAGTTCGGATCTACCGTTCCCCCGACAGTACACGAGTTTTGCCAAGGTAGCTGGTCACTAGAGTTTTTGTGTTTGTTGAACCGTAGCTTCGCCAGGACCTCTTTGTGCGTGGGAGCTTCATTCACTTTTCTGGGTTGGTTTGTCTCTACTAATAGGGCACTAGCATGAGCACGAACGAACAAAAAGTTAAAAGTCGAACCACGTACCAGCACTTGTTGAGGCACAGACGCTAGTACTTGACCAGACGACGATACCACCTTCATATCCCGGGCCTCCGCTGTCAACATGGGTTTCCGAGAGTTCGGATCTGCCGCTCCACTAGCACGAGAGTTTTGCGAGGGTAGCTGATGACCAGAGTTTTTGTGATTTCTAAACCGACGTTTCGCCATGACCTCTTCCCGTATAGGAGTTCCTTCCGCTTCTTCAGATTGGTTTGTTACTGCTACCGCAACACCCTCATGAGGACGAACGAATGAAAATCAAAAGTCGAACCACCTACCGGCACTCGTCCCTCTGCCCCACCACCAATTCCGGACGACAACACTACGTCCATATCTCGCGCATCGGTGGATAAGGATAGCGCGAGAACCTGGTCAGCTGCCAGATCATGTGGTAATTGCAACCGCAAGAAGTGAGCTTGAAGGAGCAAGAACGTCTTGAAGTGGGGGGTCTCGAGGTCGGCCCGCTCTAGTTTGACTGGGACGCGGTCGTAGATACGACGTAGAAGGGCATCTTCGTGCCTCCGAATCAGGATGGTCTCGAATTCGGCCGATGACGACACAACCTCGAGAAGGCCTTTCAGCTTCGTATGCTCTTTGAGAGACAAGGTGTACACCTCAACCGTCACATCTAACAAGCGGGTAAGCCATGGGCTGGCTGCCAGGTGATGGGCACTAACATGAAATATTGTAGTAGGCAGCGATCATTCCAAGACTGAACGCGAACACGTCCATTTCGTCCTCTGAAGAAAGAATTAGAGAAAAAGGGAAGAGAAAGGGAAGAGACGTACCAATTGCCGTACGTTTTGAATTCACGAGATCACTTAAAGTGTTCTCAACAAGCTCTGAAAGATGGTCGGATAGATGCTGATGGCTGACATTGTGCAGATTGTAATAGTTCGGGTTGTGGGTCATCCGGCGGTAGAAGGAAGTCCAAATGAGAATATCCTGAGAGATAGAACGTAAACACAATAAAGAAACATAACGGGAACCGTAGTCGCTTACGATAGAATCTTGCTTGTTTTCAATTGCGATCTCCGCGAGGAAGTAGTCATGGAGGAGATGGGTTGGGAGATGCGACTCAAATCGAAGCCCTTCAGCAAGGAACTTTTTGTAGAAGTCCTTACGTGTTTGGTGGGACATGAGAACACATCGACTGCGCTCATCTTCCATTGGCCAACAAGCGCGGCCCATCATTTGGAGAACGTCCATGACTGGATAGTCGACGTAACGAGGCTCCTTGCCCTCATAGAACTGCACACCCATGATGATCACCATGTAACTTGCCACCGGCAAGCTCCAAGCCGTGTCCTTTGACGCAACAAGCATTTGGATCGCTCCTGACTCGAAAAGGCGCTGAACGATGCGTTTGTCCTGCTTATCAAGAGCCTCGTGGTAGTACATCGTGCTTCAGCGTTTCAACGAGGCGCCTGCAGGGAACAACAACGATGACGGGTTTCAAGGAAGAGGGAAATGGGGGAAGGAGAAGGACTGAATATGTATATCCATATCGAGGGGACGGGCACTAGGAACAACATCAGTATGCAGCCTTTGAGAAGCAATGGATCTCCTTTCTCCAGAAGCCTCAGATCAGCACTTGTCTCCCCTGTGAGACTAACAATCTCCTTCCCGCCTTGAAGCTTTTCGAACTTTCCCCGCCATTCCATGACTCGCTGATCAACCATTTCTTGATATGGCTCGATACAAACCGCTCGGGGTTGCTCCCCCTTACTCCAAAGATGTATGAGAGCAAATTCTGCGCAGATAGTCTTCCCGCTACCTGTAGGCACACCAATGAAGGCATTTCGTCTGTCGTATAGAGAGCCTGGGAAACCTGGGTTTGTATCTTGTCGAAGGTCTGGATCATCGAGGAGTAAATTGCTTTGAATTCCTTGTTGTGCAAGGTGGAGAGAGGTAGAGACTGTAGGTCGAGGAGCGGAGTAGGAGGAAGAAACTTTTCGGGCAAAATAAGATGTGAAAGAAATGGGTAGGCGAGTTTCGGCGTGAAGCCAGCGATCCGAGATGATAGAGATGTAGCAGTTGGGTGGGACAGGTTCCAACATGGGCACAGTAATCACAACGTTATGTACATGTTCTGCGTATCGTTGAAGAAGGATGAATGAGTCATGGAAGAGTATCACCTAGCCATCCGCATCTTCCACCACGATAAGGAATGTCTCCACTGTACCATGGATTTTTTCGTCCCATCGAAGGTCAGGTATGATAGAAAGATCGATTCGAAGGAGTGACCGAGTGATGAGTTGAAATTGCGCTTGGCGCCTAAAACAACTTCATCAATGAGATACCCAAAATGTCAGACATCAATCAGAACTTACAGAAGCTTCGGGAAGTGGACGAGACGGTGCACCAGCCGCCCAGCGTTAGGGATTCTGATGAGTTCACCAATTTCAGGAGGGGTCTAAAGAACTTTGAGCAACGCAGCTAGAAACGAGGTTGACAAAGCGTACCAGATCGAAGTAACGATAGCAAGGCTATGAAAGATGGGCGTTGTCAGCAACGAAACGATAGGGGGACAAATATCATTCACGAATTGTTTGCCTTCCGCCTTTCTGATCACTTCAGAAGGAACGCCCTTGTATTGACGAAGAGGCGTCATTGAATCCCACCTGATATACTGTACAAATACGACCAACTCCTCATGCCCTTTCGGGCGTGACACGTTTTGACCATCTCTTCGTGACTTCAATGTCCGATGTGATGCGTGACGAAGAGTATAAGCTCTTCATCCACGTGCATCGGTTCTCCAGAACAGGGGCCCATTGTCCATTTAAATACTGTAATTATATACTAACACATCTTCTGCTGTAACATCATTAGATAGCAATTTAAAAATACATAGTATAGTTTATGAGGCTTGGAGCGCCGCAGGCGATGAAAAAAACAGGCCTTTTTAGAATATGAAAAAATGCCTTCAAAAATCGATGTGATGCGTGACATCACACACACTTCCCTTCCTTCCAAGGCCAATGTGATGCGTGACGTGAAGGGTTGGTCGTATTTGTACAGTACTTGTGAGCGGTGGCTAGCTTCGACAATCACAATAACTTACTCTTCTCAACCATCTTGCAAAGGTCGAGCGCTGCCTTAGCAGGTACGGCCCAGCCACATTTCATACATATCTCAAACATGGCCCTCAGGATGCTATAATTATCATAGAAGCAATGTAGTGAGCACAAGTCGAGGGAAGCGGTTAATCAGTACACACCGCCCCGCAGATTGCTGCACGAAGACCATGTCAGCGACGAGGACAAACCCTAGAAACACCTTAGGTATTATTCCTGGGATGAATGGCCGCGAAAACGCTTACCATCGAGCTTGAGTTGCGAGATGTACCCTTGCAGAAGTACGTTGATTTTGGAAGCAGGCTCTTCGACGCTTTCTTTTACGGGAATGGGTACTCTCTTGAGTAGCTTTGTGAGCTCCAGTTTCTCCTCTTGTCGAACCTAATGAGGAAATGTCAATGAAGGCACCTAAGATGTATCAAGGAAGAAAACTTACAGGTACAAACTTGAACTCGTTTGAAAGTGCGAAAACCCTAAATAACTCAAGCGATGACATCGTTGAACGTAGATGTTGGTTGTAGACCATCATGGAGTTGTACGTCACATAGTAATATGAGGCGATCCGGCCGAGCTCTGTACTTTTGAATCAACCTGACGACCTCTCGTACTTGATGAGTTGCCACTTCTCCAGGAGGACAGCAGCAGAGTGAGCTATGTCAGCATGCTTCTGAACTAGAGCACCATCCTCCTCTCGGTAGTCGACGCCTACGCTGTACAGGGCTGGCGACTTGAGCATGCGAATGTAGCTAGAAACGAGGGTTAGATTCGGAAGAAGAGGAGAAAAGGAAGGTACACGCACAGGTAAGTGTAGCCAAGCCATTGAACGGTTTCATCACGATTCCGGACGGTGCCAATCACGATTTCAGCGTTGAGGTTGTCCGCCAGCTTCGAGACAAATTGGGATACGATGGGCAGTTGCTAGTTCAGCAGGCTGAGGTAGTATTGCATCTCCGAGTGGTTTGTGATGATGATACCCTCTCCAAAGGGGTCATATTGCGGACGACCGGCGCGACCAAGCATGGTCTTGAGAAGAGAGCTCCACCCAGCGACTCTTTTCTGGGTTGTAGATCTGCGTTCCCTTGATGATAACAGTATGGGCAGGAAGATTGACTCCCCAAGCCAGTGTCGCCGTGCAAACCAGGACCTGGACAGATCCGTCCGCAAACAACTCTTCCACGAGTCCACAGTCCTCCCTTGACATTCCAGCGTGGTGAATGGCGAAGGCGAATGGCAAGATATCTCTCAGGTTGTTGTCCTTCACGTTGCCAGCTTCCTCCTCGAACCGCACCATCGGGCTTGACGAATTGGGTTATCATCTCCTCCTCGATGACAGTGTCCCTCAGGAACCTTGTGGTCTTCGCAGTTTCTTTGCGAAAGTGAACGAACACAAGCGTCTGGTTCTTGCCCACCTGGTCAAGGACCTTCTCGTAGCAGACTTCATTGGTGATCTGGTACCGCTTAATCACTTTCTTCTCCGTGATACCGATGAACTGTTGTTGTAGACCGCAAGGCCTATACGACGCGTCGAAGTAGAAAAGGCCCTTCTTCTCCTCAACCTGAAGGAAGGTTGCAACGTCCTCGTAATTGGGCAATGTAACCGAAAGGCGAAGGAGGCGGACGCGGATCGTTGTTCTGCCCATCTGACAGTCCGGGCGATGATACTTTCCAAAACAGGTCCTCGCTCATCGTGGAGAAGATGGATTCCATCAATGATGATGAGGCGCACGCGGTTGGTGTAAGAAGTGTCGGTCATTTTCCTCGTTATGACATCCCATTTCTCCGGAGTGGTAACAATGATCTGCGTCTCTGCGATCTGCTGCTTGGCCATTTGGGAGTCGCCAGTAAGCTCGCCAACTTTGATACCAAAGACCTTGAGTCGAGCTGTGAAGTTTCCAACCATCTCTCGGACAAAAGCTTTCATAGGAGCGACGTAGACAATCTTGAAAGCATCCAGGTCGAACGTTACGGTCTCTTCGTTACGGTACTCAGCAAGTTCATTGAGAATCGTCAAAATGGCGACGTTTGTCTATGAGGGCATTGATTAGGGAGTTGAAGCTGCATATCAAATAAAAGACGTACCTTGCCCGTACCAGTTGGTGCACAAAGCAGTATACGTTGGTCTGTACCGAAAGTAATGGGGAAGACTTTACTCTGAACGCGATTAAGATTAGGAACTGTGAATGCCTCACGAGCCCAAGCCGAAGCCCTCTCCTCCCTCAGAGCATCACAATCCTGCAGCACGTCGTGTCGCGTCAATGCAGGACCTTGCTCTGAGAGGACCATCAGCTGCGGGGGTCCGCTGGAGTGCTAAGTTCACCTTGACGGCAAAGACGTTGATGAGGTTCTGGTGCCGGACAGTCATAGGCGCTGGGTCTCAGCCTCGACTAGTTTAAGCTTCTTCCGTCCTATTGAGCAATCAGCACGTCGTTGGGAGAGGATGAGAGCGATGGACGACGTACCCTGGTTGGTCGAATAATATGAGGACTCGAACGTCACAACGTACAACTCCATAGGGAGTTTAGTGCTCACGTCATCCACCATCGGATCAGCCATATACACCACCCCAAGCCCTTATTTTCAAACAACATCAGCTTCACAACAACACGAAGAGGGAAAAAACCGCACTCACCCGTTTGTGGATGGAACAGCTTCACCCTATTGAGAACACCTCACCGACCTCCACCTCGTGAGGGAACATCTCTATCGGGGTATCGCTCGACCGAGGAACCTCCATCGCCTCTGAATTAGCGCGTTTGCGGCTCGCGTTGTATAGCTGTTCCCAAGCTGGGAGCTGGGGCATCGCGTGGTCCGCTTGAATTTGCTTGTCGAGCTCTTGCGCAGCTTTGAAGGCTTGGTCTTGTTCCCTTTTTGCTTCTTCTGCTCCTCTTTGCTTTCGTGCCTAGAAAAAGTTAGCAAGTATGACAGTAGGCAATGAAGGGGGGTTGGTGCCTTCTCCTCGTCCATTGCGACTGGTTCATTTGGAGGATATACGTACAGAGACACACTCCCCAAAAGGGGATAAGCCTCATCCTCGACACAGTGTCGAGGATGGGAGGAGAAGCAACACGGTTGGACACATCCCAATTGGGTGAAGTGACGAACGCGATGTCACACGTCAATACCCATCTCTTCTCACAACCCCCACGAAACACAATGAGCACTCACCACGACCATCGACGAGGACCCACCACCAGGATCGAGGAACGGCAACAACGGCTGATGAACATCCACGGGGCCCACCACCAGGATCGACGAACGGCCTCGGGGGCCCATCACCAGGATCGAGTCTCGACGAGGGCCCACCACCAGGATCGATAAATGGCTACGACCGCCCACAATCACGATCGACGAACGGCCACGAGGGCCCATCACCACCACCATCGATGAACCGCCACGAGTGCCCACCACGACGAACGGACACCGGCGTGTACAGCCCGATGCCAGCGAACTGCAGACGGCGAGGATTTGGTGGAAACCCGGTGGCAAGGACATTGTAGGGGTCTCTAACCGTTCTCGAGGAGGAGGGGCTATGTCCCCCAGCATCACCTCTCTCTCCTAATGTATATAGTATCCCTTCCTGTACCATAGCATGTCTATAAAATTTACACTGCTAATTACATGAGTACAGAAAGAGTTCGAAAAAAAAGTACATATGTACTCTACTATGTACTCCTTCCTTTTTTCTAACTTAGAATAATTTTTGAACAAAAGATCCACATCCGGGTGTGTTTACAATATATAATTGTCGACACATTACACATGAATTGGCGACACATTCTACAGAAATGTGTTGTTTATTTACCCTATGTGTGTCGCTTACTCACCCTATGTGTCGCTGTCCCGATTTGGGGAGTGTGATGCTACTCGTATACCCTGGTTCATTTGTAACGCCAAAGAACCGACTACTTCAATGGTAACCCTAACCCCTCAACTCTGGAAGCATCGCCTCGAAGTGACATGGAGCCAGCCCTGCAGAAAGGCAATAGCAAGCGGAGGTTCTGAATGTAATAACATATAAAGTGCATGCCAGGCGGCTTTGAAAAAAGAGGCTAACTGATCCTGTCGCAATTGACGGCATCTTCACCATGTTTCGCCGTTCGAACAAGAGCTTGAAGTTGAGTTTGAGACGCTCCGAACCATCCTTGGGTTGTGGCTTCCTAGGATGGTGCCAAGTCGTTGGTTTACCTGGACTGAATGAGAAATACAGATGCTCGCTGGAGTCCGGGAATATAGGTGAGATTGCGTGTTTTCGAGCGGAGTAGACGAAGAGGTCTCGGACATGCAGATGGTTGCAAATTGGAGGCGATATCGATGGATAGTTGAAGAAGCTCTGGATGTTGAGCGGAGTTCAAAATTCAAAGCCTGACTCAGTGTCCGTTCTGGTTGGAAAACAGCTCCATCTGGTTGCAGTTCTGGAGAAAACTCACTCACTTTGAAGGCATTTTTGATATATGACCTTAAGCGCTTGGAGGTGAATTTGACACAAGTTCTCATCGTGAAAGATTATCCTGCTTTTCGTGATGATATTCATCAGTACGCGGTGTTCAAGCACTAGTGGAAATACCAAGGGGGTGTCGGGATTATAAAAAAAGACCTAGGATCGAATTTTTTTTTTCAGCAGCCAGAGGTCGACCTACCTACTACGTAATCAGGCACAAGTCTATATATGGTAATAATGACATCATCACCATGCATATTTTCCTCCCCGACCTTTCTGGGATGACAAACAGCCCCACAAACCCAATTCTTTGGCACCTGTTTGAGCAGCGTGTATTCTAAATTCATTATCTCGCCTTTCAAAGCCATTTTCAAGAGAAATGCTGTTTTTGCACAGCCACCTCTTGATCATCCTTTTTGGTAAAATAATGTATAATCAAGCTGTTTGAGTGCTTTATGTTGATCTATTATACCCCTACAAGCTCATAGTGTTGTATGGACCTCCTTGGGACCTCCCCAACCTTTTTTTAGGTGAAGTCTTTTTTTTTTTTTCAGGCCTGATGGCTGGACCTACCTACCAGCCTCCGGTCCGGCATTCTAATCCCGACACCCCCTTGGGAAATACCTCTTCGCACATGCAAGTGCCGGTTTCGCGAAAGGCTACATCACTTGTCATATGCTCACTTTTATTAAAATTTTATGCATTTTACAGTTTAAATTGTTAAATGAGCAGGCCACTTAAGCATTTTGCCAGCTACTGTTTACTGCAGCCACATGGAAAAGTGAAAAGAGTATTCCTAAATTAATTGAGGCCAGATTTGTCTCTGATCCACTAGGAATACCATTATACTGTGAAGTTGGCCTGGATTGAAAGAAAATTGGAGAAGAACAAATACACACTGGATGCAAGCCACATTAACTTGAACCAAATTATTGTAAAGAAATTGTAAATAAATTTCAAATAATTTTACAGTAACAAGGTCTGAAAAATTGTAAAATTATTGTGTTTTTTTTATAGATAACACTGTTGTTTTTCAAAGAAAATTCACAATAATTTTACAATTTTTCAGACGTTGTTACTGTAAAATTATTTGAAATTTCTTTACAATAATTTGGACCAAGTTATTGTGGCTTGCATCCAGTGACAACAGAAAGAGGAATTCACCACTCAATATGTGCAAAATTTCTAGACTCATGTATCTCTGCCCATCATGCTGACAATCTACCTTCTATATTTCAAACTCATCACAATATAACTGTTGTACAAGAAATTCTACAGGAAATGAGTATGATGGTCATTTCAACATTTGAATGATTGATTGGCTGCAAATATTAGCTGAAAGAACCCAAGATAAATTGTCACATTCATTTGAAATCAAAGAATGATAAATCATTTGATGTATGCTCCAACACAAGAGTTCTCTGGGATTCTTCCTATTCCTGAAGAAATTAGATTCAAGTCAGCCATACAAACAATGATGCTTGAGCTTCCAGTAAAAAAAGGTCACTAGCACTTGGCATTGTGCCAAGGTACAAAATACGCTGTTATGTCTCCCTCTGTTTTCAAAGCTTATGTGTGAGCCTTCATCATTTAATCAGAAAAACCAAGATCCTGACTGCAAAAAAGATGTAATTGTATGGAATGGTAATCATGCAAAGGGAAATGAAAATGATATTTTTTACAAGGTATGTTCTCTAGTATGACTTGTAGATTGATGCTGTCTTATAAATTTTATAGCTTGAGAAGCATCTTGTGTCCTATTTCACACATGGAAAACTACTATAAAACCATCAGATCACAATTTCACAAACAGACAACCCACAAGCCTGTCAGAACAAGATTGATAGCCCAGATGTAGGTGGAGATGGAAGGATGGGTCAGTAGTTTGCAGCTCATGTATATAAGATAAGATAAGAAATATTCTCTTTTTTTGTGCTTTTTTCCTTTTTTTATTTTATTTTTTCTGTAGCAACTACAAACACCAGTACCCTGCCCACTTTTATCCACCAAGTGAGTAGCACTTTTCTTGCTGCTATTTTTACTTTCTGACAGACCGTCTTGACAGAACGATATGCCAGTGCTAGTGTTTTAAAGTCCAGTTAAGTCCGGTTTTTTACCTCAAAACGAGGCAACTGGCAACCGCAATCGGTCTAGACCGATCCAGATATTTAATGGACCGCAACCGGACCACTTTAGACCGGTCCTGATTGGTCCACAATGAGAAAAAAACCAGTCCAGACCGGTTGCGACTGGTCTTTTGTTGTAAAATTTATCGTACCAAATAACCTAAATATTACCTCACGTACATTGCATAAATAGATAGAAATTTTAATTCTCTGCAGACTGATAAAAAATTCAAGCAATTCCGTCAAGATTTCACTGAGATATGGCAAAAAACAGATAGGATGTACATTCAAATTGCTGTTTGTAGTTTGTAATTTGCAGTTTGTAGTTGCAACTCATTTAGGATGTTAAACAAATAAAATCACATGGTACAAATGGTTATGTGTGTTGCTGTTATTTTTATGATGTCATATAGCTGTACATAAAATAATTATAGGTCAGGTAAATTTACAACAAAATACATGTACAAAAATGTTTTTGGCCATATCTGAACCAAATCTTGACCATTTTTGATGATTAAGGGACCGAAAATTAAGTAAATATGTGCGTGAGTCAGGTCCGACATGTGGCATGACAAAAGACCGGTTGCAACCGGTCTAGACCGGTCTTTTTCGGTTTTTAAATATTTCTGAAAACATGGCAACTGGCAACTGGACTGACCCCAAATGTGGGCAACTGCAACTGGTGGTCCAGTCTTTTGCAGTTGGGTTCAGTTCGGTTTTGGTCATATTTTCGGTCCAGTGAACTGGACCTGCGAACACTAGCCAGTGCGCTGCAATTAATTCTTCGGTTGCGAACCCTGAAATGTGATGACTCCGAGAATGGAGCTACTAGTTATTCACTTCACTATAATTACACAGCTTGATGGCTAATCATTCTCATGCATTTATGTATATTTAATTGATCAATCAACTTGCAATCAACCTCTTTTTTTTCTTTCCTTTTGTTGACTGCTCTAGTGATGGCTGGGTCACTGCTTAAACTATGACACTGAGAATGTGGATGTGGATGTGGCGTTTTAATGCACTCAGCTTGACTTTTCAAGAATTGCTGTGATTGAGCACTCTCTCACGTGTTTTCCCCTTTGCCGTCTCTATCGCTACTATCAGTGTCCAGGAGTTTGAAATCCTCGCTTTTCTCCCTCAATATTGACACAGACTTTCTGGGATTTTTTTCTGGACAAATTATGCCTTTCACCAATAGGAATATCAACTTTTATTGTGCAACAACAGAGTCTGATGAGCTCAGGATTTTAAAAGGTGGTTTTCAGCCCATCAAAACGGATGATGTATACATATGTTTTCTAAGATCTAATCCAATCCTTTGCACTAGGCTTTCTAAAAATTTACAGGCATATACTAGTAAACGAGGCGGCTTCAAATACAAAAAATTGAGCAAAAATATGAAGGACTTCGCTTATGTACAATTCAATGAATTTTGATTTTTTGTTCCACTGAGCGTGACAAGTGTGATTTTGGGCTGAGAGCATCAGTAGGACCCTGCAGCATTCACCCTATCAGAATCTGAAAGTTGGATGTGACCAAGAGGTGTCAGATCCACTGATCGCAGATGTCAGATCCACTCATGACAAAGCACAATCGGTGATATCCAAGAGACGGCATTTCGATTGCATGGCACCTTCCCATCAAATTCAAACCAACTCCAACTTATGGGTTGACTTTGTAATAATGTGGTGTAGTATCAAATAAAGACATCAGAAGTATCGAAATGTGGGTGGAGATTTAATGGTAGTGGCAGTTGGATAGGTGGAGCATGAACTTGAGAGTGAGATACCATAGTATTGACAGCTTCCTGCCTCAGCCTCCTAAGGGAATCACCACGTTCATTGTGAATGGATGGAAGGTATAAGGGATTTGCATGGTGCATATTAGTGTTCACAATCTGTCTCTTGTCTGGGATACCTAGCCTTGTTTCTTCCTCTTGACATATTGTGATTTTTTCATGGAATTCTTGAAGTTCTTGCCTGTCTAATACATCATTCTCCCAGGCTGGATGCTGCACCTGAAGGTGCTGGTGCATGTTATACTTCCAATGCACCTCTGTGCAGAGCCTGCATTTCACAGGTACGTTAGTGCATGCCTTTGACTTTGATACCTTGGATGCCAGGCTGATTTTAAACTCAGATGCATGCATGCACTTTGAGAGCGCTTTCCCACTGAATTCACCATGATGCAGCTTTGATCTTGCAGAATAAGCCATCCCAAGCCATATTGTGAGAAATTCCCTAATATGGTATGAGGGTGGTACCCTCATCCGTGGGAGCCATGTCCACAATCGGTGGATCTGACACCTCTTGGATGTGACTTTGATGTGATGACCGTTTCAATCTCCTGAAACAATCACCTTCAACTGGTAAGCCTCCGTCAGCTTCCATAACTGTACAATAAAAAAAAATATTCATGTTCATGAGATACATATTAACAACTTCATAAGATTTGGAGGCCAGGAGTGTAGCGGTTGTGGGAGAATTTAGCCAAAGGTCAAATCATGTCAAACTCCTGGACACTGATAGTATAGTGCAGCTCCCTTTCAACTCCAAGGGGTATGCACCAGCAATTGCTGACATATGGGGTAGGGAGCAGGGGGGGGGGGTAGGTGAGGCCTTAGCCAAATTAAAAATTCCATACCATTATTTTGCCATTTATGATGTCCAGAAGCCCGTTGTCTGTTGTATATCCTTTAAATACTTGATTTTTTATTCTCCTGGGCTGTGCGAGCCTGAATTCACATTTTGACTGCATTTGGCAGATTTTACACCAGTCACTTGGTCAACAATTGAACATTTAGTACTTAACAGTGAACACCATTGTTTCAACAAGCACAACCACTTATCTCTTGTTTATCTGCCTGCTTTTTGTTTTCAACACCAATTTTGTTCTAGCATTGAAACTCGAAGCTCTATGTCACACCAGCCACTTGAGGCTATCATGCCTTGTCTTGGTGCTGTTGTGTGGTGCATACTTCTGTTCGGCCCATGTCTCACAATTTCCAAAAAATTTCTATTTTCCCTAAGCTACCAATCCATCAACACTCTGCTCCTTTATCTGGTGACCCTTGCCCAGTCAAATTTGGAGAAACCTTGACACTGCTCAATCGGTTCAAAGTGGCAATCAACTCACTTCCTCTTTCTATACCCATTGGGATTGATTCTGACATGGCTGGGGGGGGGGGGAAGTCAAGGAGACCTTAACCAAATAAAACAACATCATATAGCAGGATTTTTTTTGTGTACCCCTTGTTCAATTTGGACTTTGCAAACACTTCAGGCATTGGGCACCACAAATTTATCGGCAAGGTCCACACAGAATGACAATCAACTATAGTGACTGGGCAGATGACAATAAGAAAATGGCCCTGGTTACACACTTCCATCCAACTTGGCTTGAACTTTTGGTGGGTGGCTGGTGAGTTTTTCCAGAGTCTAGCTCTCAGAAGGATTGACAATCTCATGTACATAGATTATGTAATAACAGCTTGTGTCATGATCACAGGTCAATTTTCTGTTGACTTGCACTTCAGGAGTATCACACGATGTGCATTAAGTTCACAAGATGGTCATTATCCTTTGATGGGGGATTATCCTACACTGGGAAAGTGGCTGGGAAGTTCAAATCAGCATATCTATAAGTGTGCCAAGGGACTTTCGGCAAAGAGATGACACACAAGGGATTTTTAACAAGTGGGTCATTGAGCTTCAGACTTACTCTTCTTAGATCATGATTCTCTTGATATCTCAAGAACCGCCTTGGACAGAGATGGAAAATTAATTCCAAACAAGTAACATGTTTCAGAAATCCTAGAAGGTGACGGAAATTGATTCCAGGGCTAGGATGTCATAAAGTATCAAAATGACAGGCACAGTTACCATGGTTGTGGGAGTATAAAAGGAAACTGAGAAAATTCCCAAAAAGGAAAGAGAAAAAGAGAAAAAGGAGTGATTTCCTGACTTGTTACTACTATAAGTTGTTAGTACTATAATACTTTTGATTGATGAAAAGGGAGTGCATCTAAAGTCTAGCTTTGAAATAAACACTGGGGAGAAGTGGTGATTTGCCCAATGAGTAAATTGAACATATGTTGATTGGAGGCATTATTGCTTAATGATTTCCTTCACATTTGTAAGGTGAATAAATTCAAAATATACCCAGAAATAAACTTGAGATCAAAACATGCTATAGATGGTAATCATGTATAAAATATGCCTAATCTAAAATATTGGGCATATTCTGGATACATTTAGTAATATCTGGGCACATTAAAATCAAATATTGAATGAGCTGCTAGAGAACATTTGAAGAACATTTTGCTAATATTTCTCACTTAGTCATTTGTACACATCCTAATTGCAGTTGGGTTTTAATGTTGGGTATATTTTAAATTTACCCACTACACAAATGTGAAGTAAATTATTGAGCAATAATGCCTCTAATCAATATATACTCAATCATGTGCCTATTGGGCAAATAACTGCCTCTCCCCAGTGAAATGAGTAAAGAAGCACTAATCACCTCAAAGAAGGGACTATCAGGTAGTTAAGTGAAGTGTTTGACAGATTCTTTGATGAATATATCATTTTTGCACCTTTTCTGTGATTAGGTCAGATCTATTGGACAATTTTTATTGTGACACTATGTTTGCCCATTCTTCTAAGGGGGCTGACAGAATAAAAATAATTAGTGTGGTTATTATTTAAATTTGTCCACAACTGTGTTCCCTAGGCAAAGCTTTGGCCTGGTGCCAAAGAGACAAACTGAATTGTTCCTGAAATCTGTTCCATTTGCTAATTTTAATTCTTTACAGCATTTGTCCTGTAGATGTACCTTATGATTCATTTTAAAGATAGTAAGAACAATTTCTTTACACTTGTAGGTCCCCTTTGCACCATAGGCAAACACACTATCAAAATCAAAATTCCTAGCAGTGCACACATTTTTGTGAAGAAGAAAAATACATCCATGTTAAGCTGGGCCAGTTTGAATGTGTGCACTGCTAGGATCCATGGACAATTTATTTCCTTCTGAGTAGTTCTAATTAATAAAGGACTCACAATAATTTATCCACCAGAATTTCAATAATGCCAGAGGCATTTTAGGCTAAAATTAGCTTCTTTTGTTGATTTGTTCAGCATCTAGAGTGCTGCAGGTTTGTGGTGAAGAGAATTAAAAGATTTTGAGTCTTAACTGCCTAAGTTTGCTTCACCATTCTTCAATTTTGCTGCAGACACAATTACAGGCTAAAAAATAAACTTAAATTCCTTTTTGACTAGTTTTTTTGCTTGTAATAGCTGCATAAATTGTGACTGGCTGAAAGGTAGTGTTGGTAGAAAATAATTTAGCAGAAATATCATAATACAAAGCTAAAAGGCAAATTCACAAGGCAAATAGACAGGAGGTTGTGTGTTGATGCACTCTCAGCACTGTTCTTTTTGATGTGCTTGACCCTGACAATGGAATTTACATGGGAAAATAGTATTTTGTAATGGTTAAGTCTGGCACATGACTTGGCAGGTGGACAAATAATGGTGTTTGCTGAAAATTGAAGCTGATCCCTGTTGCCATATGGTAGTTTTATGCAGGGCTCTATGTGGTGGGGAATGGTTGATCTCCTGAAGGTTTTAGTGAGTCACTTAAGCATAATTATAAGCAAACTCACTAAGAGCATCACATGTAAATCGCTGCTGAATGTTTAGTCAAGACAAAATTCCTCTATATGGAACTCTGATTTATTTGTCATTCCCAGTTGCAACTCCTCAAAATGTATTTCTGTATCATCAGAGATTGAGAGGTCAATGGTTTGGCCATAGACAACAAGGGACACTAACCCTTTCTGAGAAGGTGGGCCCTACAATGTCCTGAAGGTGGGATCCACCTGCCCAAGGGGTGTTGGGATTAAAAAGAGACACCTAGGGTCAATTTTTTTTTTCAGCAGCAAGAGGTCAACATACCTACTATGTAATGAGGTACCAGTCTATATATGGTAATAACATTACTAATAATGACATCATTGCTATGGATATTTTTCTTCCCAACCTTTTCTGGGACGACGAACAGCCTTCATTGCAGTAGCTAATGGCTGTTTATGCAGTTAGTTCTCTTCAGCTACTTTCCCTCATTAAACAAGCAGTCAACAGAAAGCTACCCCCTCTGCAACTCCTTGACAGGCCACTGTGGTCTAATGTGGCAGCTTACCTCCCAATCCCAACCTCCCTTCTACTATAAAAGTGAATCTTTGTGAGTATGTTTTAATCATCTGTAAATAATGTAGTTAATATAAGTGTAAAACAGCAGGCTTTCATTACCACATCTTCTGAAGCCATTTTTGAGTGATTGCACAGCCACCCCAATCATTGATGTCATCTCTTTTTGGTAAATTAATGAATAACCAAGAAATTCAAGTTACGTTCATATATTATACTCCCATGAGCTCACTGTGTCATATGGCCCTCCTTACCATAACATTAGAAATTTACAATTGTCCCAATAAGTCATAGGGCTACCCCAATGGGCCCAATTTCAAAAGACACCATAGTCCAATACTTTGGCCCAATCATATAAATACATGTACATTTGATTGTGTGGCCCAATGACATGATGAAAACAGACAATAATGAAGGCTCATATTAAGACATGGTTGATTGTTGGGCCCAATATATGGTGATCTGAAGAAAGCTTATAGGTCATACATTGGCCCAATTAGGGAATGGCACAGATCCAGGTACACTGTATGGGTCACACATCTGGGTATTGGTGTGGATGGATAGTGCTTCCCAGGACATTCAAAACGAGCTCAAGAACATGGTTTTGGGACCAAAACTGAGTGGGATACAGCTGATTTCGTGAAATTCATTGTTAGGGAATGGGCCAGCACATAGGCATTTTGCCTGGGCCATCAGGTCCGAAAGAAATTTCAGAAATCTGGAAATTGGTCCAGATTTGCAATTTAAATCCTGCATAATTTTGGATTGCATTTTCGGAGTGTGGAAATGTTGCAGCACCTCACCCAGAGTGTTATTATTGGAGGGCACTCCACCTGGGGTGTTTGGTCTGGGTCACAATATCAAATCAGATATGTCACCCATAGGTTTGTAATTAAATTAGGGAATGGGCTGGCACATGGGCATTTCACCTGGGCCATCAAGTCCGAAACAAATTTTAGAAATCCGGAAATGGTCCAGATTTGTAATTAACATTCTACATAATTTTGGATTGGATCTTTGGAGTGTGGAAATGTTGCGGCACCCCACCCAGGGTGTTATTATTGGAGGGCACTCTACCTGGGGTGTTTGGTCTGGGTCCCAATATCAAATTGAACATGTCACCCATGGATTTGTAATTAGAATGTTGAGTAATTTCGGAGGGGATTTTTGGAGTGGATTCAACCCAGAGTGTTTCATCCGGCTCACCATTGCAAGTGCAAATTGTCACCCCCAATGTTTCAATTAAAATGCTGCATGATTTCAGACCGGATTTTTGCAGTGTGCTCCAGTGTCTTTGGTCTGGGTCACAATTCTAAATGCCAATTGTCACTCCTGATTTTTTAATTTAAATGTCACACTATTCCAGATGGGATTTTCAGAGTGCATGCCACCCAAGGTGTTTCATCCAGGTCACAATTGCAAGTGTGAATTGTTACCCCCGATTTTTCAATAAAAATGGTGCATAATTTTGGACCAGATTTTCGGGGTGCACTCCACCCAGGGTCACAATTTTAAATGCCAATTGTCACCCCCGATTTTTTAATTAAAATGCTGCATAAGTTCAGACAGGATTTTCGGAGTGCACTCCCCCCAGGGTGTTTGGTCTGGATCAAATTCAAATGCAAATTGTCACCCATGATTTTTTAATTAAAATCCTATATGATTTCAGATATCATTTTTGGAGCACTGGATGCAAGCCACATTAACTTGGACAAAATTATTATAAAGAAATTGTAAAGAAATTCCAAATAATTTCATGGTAACAATGATTGAAAATTTGTAAAATTATTGTAAATTTTCTTTCACAAACAACAGTATTATCTAAAGAAAAATTACAATAATTTTACCATTTTTTACACATTGTTACTGAAAAATTATTTCAAATTTCTTTACAATTTCTTTACAATAATTTGGTTCAAGTTATTGCAGCTTGCATCCAGTGGAGTGCATTCCACCCAGTTTTGTCCAGGCCACAATCTCAAATGTGATGTGTCACCTGTGATTTTTCAATAAAAATGCTATCTTACTTTGAATTAGATTTCTGGATAGCACTCCACCTGTGGTGGATGGTCAGGGTTACAATTCAAATATGAAATATCATCCCTGACCTTTTAATTAAATGCTGCATTAATTCAGATGGGACTTTTGGAGTGCATCCCACCCACGGGTGTTCCATCTGGGTAACAAATTCAAATGTTGATTGTCACCTGTGATTTTTAAATTAAAATGCTACATAATTTTGGATATGATTTTCGGAGTGCATTAATCAAAATCATACATAATCTCCCCTCAGATTTTCGGAGTGTTGAAATGCTGTGGCACTTCACCTGGGGTGTTATTTTCGGAGGGCACTCCACCCAGTCTTGTCCAGGTCACAATATGAAATCGGACCTGTCACCCATGGATTTGTAATTAAAATGTTGAGTCATTTCTGATGGGATTTTCGCAGTGGATTCCACGGGGAGTGTTTCATCTGGGTCACAATTGCAAATGCGAACTGTCACACCCGATTTTTTAATTTAAATGCTGCATAATTTCGGACAGGACTTTCGGAGTGCACTCCCCAGGGTGTTTGGTCTGGGTCACAAATTCAAATGTGAATTGTCACCCATGATTTTTCACTTAAAATCCTACATGATTTTGCATATGATTTTTGGAGTGCATCGCACCCAGGGTGTTTCATCTGGGTCACAATTTCAAGGGCAATTTGTCACCTGTGATTTTTCAATAAAAATGCTACATTATTTCGGATTGGATTTCCGGATTGCACTCCACCCACGGTGGATGGTCCAGGTTACAATTTAAAATGTGAATTGTCACCCCCAACCTTTTAATTAAAATGCTAAATTAATTCGGATGGGACTTTTGGAGTGCATCCCACCCACAAATGTTCCATCCAGGACACAATATCAAATCTGACATGTCACCCATGGATTTATAATTGAAATGGTGGGTGGTTTCGGATGGGAATTTCAGGGTGGATTCCACCCAGGGTGTTTTGTCTGGGTCAAAATTTCAAATGCGAATTGTCCCAGCCGATTTTTTAATTAAAATGCTGCATTAATTCAGATGGGATGTTTGGAGTGCATTCCACTAAGGGTGTTTTGTCCAGGTCTCAATAATTGTCACCCCCAGTTTTTTAATTTTTAAATGCTCCATTAACTCGGATGGGGTTTTCGAAATGAATTACACCCAGGTTGTTTGGTCTGGGTCTCAATTTCAAATACATATTGTCACCCATGATTTTTCAATGAAAATGCTGCATGAATTCAGATGTGATTATCAGAGTGCATTCCACCCAGGCTGTTTCGTCCAGGTCGCAAATTTGAATTTCATCCAGACTCTCAGGGATCTGGCTTTCAAATATTTTAAATACCATGAACCCAAAAATATGGAAATTTGTCTGGACAATATAGAATGTAATCTGGACTTTTTATTACACTATATGAGTATATGAAGGATGTGATTTATGGAGCTTTAAATCATAAAAGCATGGGCCATCATGTCCAGATTGCCATTTTTAAATGCAAATTTCATCCGGACTTTTTATTAAAATAATGGATGTCTCATGGATCCCATCTTTGGAGTTTTTGAATGTTGGTACATTTTACTGGGAGATATGAAATCCCTGGGACACATTATTTCGCAAAAATAGATACCATGGGACATGCAAATTATATTCTCAGGGCACACAATGTTTTAACAAGCATCTAATAGTGTGTTCAAATACTTTGGGTGGAAACACCCTTTAATAATAATTTGTTTTGAAGACTTCTGAAGTCCAAAATGAACATGAGACAATACTTCTTGTACCAGAGATTTTCCACCAAATGCATTTGAATATCCCATAATAGTTACTTGTTGAAACATTGTGTCCTTTGAGAATATAATTTATTTATCCCATATCCCATGGGACCTATGCTTTCGAGATAATGTGTCCTGGGGATCTCATATGTCTCAGTAAAATTCCCCAATGCTTAAAAACTTCGGAAATGAGTGCGAATTTCAAAGTGTGACCCAGACTTAACAGCTGGGTGGAGTGCACTCCGGAAATTAATTGCGAAGTTATCCTTATAAATCTGAGCATGATATTTCATATTTGAAATTGTGACCCAGATGAACCACACCGGTGGAGTGCTATCTGAAAATCTAATCCGAAATTGTGCAGTATATTAATTCAGAAGAAATAGTGACCTGGATGAAACACCCTGAGTGGAATGCACTCCGAAAATCCCATCAGAAATAATGTAGCATTTTAATTGAAAAATTATGGGTGACAATTCGCATTTGAATTTGTGACCCAGATAAAACACCGTGGGTGGGATGCCACTCCGAAAATCGGGTTGGACATGATGCAACATTTAAATTAAAAATTTGGGGGTGACAATTCACATTTGAATTTGTGACCTGGACCAACCACTCCTGGTGGAGTGCTATCTGAAAGTCCCATCTGAAACAATGCAGCATTTAAATTAAAAAATCACAGGTGACAATTCACATTTGATATTGTGACCTGGACAAAACACCATGGGTGGAATGCACTCCGAAAATCATATCCAAAATTATGTAGGATTTTAATTGAAAAATCACAGACAACAATTCACATTTGAATTTGTGACCAGGACCAAACACCCCAGGGGGTGTGCACTCTGAAAGTGTGGTCGGAAAGTATGCAGCATTTAAATTTAAAAATCGGGGGTGACACTTCGAATTTGAAATTGTAACGTGGAGCAAACACCCTGGGTGGAATGCACTCAGAAATTCCCATCCGAAAGATGGAAGCATTTAAATTAAAAAATCGGGGGTGACAATTATTGAGACCTGAACGAAACACCCTCAGTGGAATGCACTCCGAAATTCTGGTCTGAAATTGTGCAGCATTTTAATTGAAAAATCGGGGATGACAATTTGCATTTGCAATTGTGACCCAGATGAAACACCCCGGGTGGAATGCACTCCGAAAATCCAATCCGAAATAATGCAGCATTTAAATTTAAAAATCAGGGACAATTGGCATTTAAAATTGTGACCCAGACCAAAGACCCTGGGTGGAGTACACTCCGAAAATCCGGTCGGAAATTATGCAGCATTTTAATTGGAACATTGGGGGTGGCAATTTGCACTTGCAATGGTGACCCGGATGAAACACCCTGGGTGGAATCCACTCCGAAAATCCCATCTGAAATGATTCAACATTTTAACTACAAATCCATGGGTGACATGTAAGATTTGAAATTGTGACCTGGACCAAACACCCTGGGTGCAATGCACTCCGAAAATCATTTCCGAAATTATGTAGCATTTTAATTTAAAAATCATGGGTGACAATCTGCATTTGAATTTGTCACCCTCATGGAACACCTGTGGGTGGGATGCACTTGAAAACTCCCATCTGAATTAATGCAGCATTTTAATTAAAAGGTCAGGGGTGACAATTTGAATTCGAAATTGTAACCCAGACCAACCATCGTGGGTCAAGTGCTACCCGAAAATCTAACCCGAAATAATGTAGCATTTTAATTGAAAAATCACAGGTGACAATTCACATTTGAATTTGTGACCCGGACCAAACACCCCAAGGGGAGTGCACCCCGAAAGTCCTGTCTGAAATTATGCAGCATTTAAATTAAAAAATTGGGGGGTGACAATTGGCATTTAAAATTGTGACCCTGGAGTGCACTCCGAAAATCCGGTCTGAAATTATGTACCATTTTAATTGAAAAATCGGGGGTGACAATTCACATTTACAATTGTGACCCAGATGAAACACCCCGGGTGGCATGCACTCTGAAAATCCCATCTGGAATAGTGTGACATTTAAATTAAAAAATCGGGGGTGACAATTGGCATTTAGAATTGTGACCCAGACCAAAGACACTGGGTGGAGCACACTGCAAAAATCCGGTCTGAAATCATGCAGCATTTTAATTGAAACATTGGGGGTGGCAATTTGCACTTGCAATGGTGAGCTGGATTAAACACTCTGGGTTGAATCCACTCCGAAAATCCCATCCGAAATTACTCAACATTTTAATTACAAATCCATGGGTGACATGTTCGATTTGATATTGGGACCCAGACCAAACACCCCAGGTAGAGTGCCCTCCAATAATAACACCCTGGGTGGGATGCTGCAACATTTCCACACTCCAAAGATCCAATCCGAAATTATGTAGAATGTTAATTACAAATCCGGACCAATTTCCAGATTTCTGAAATTTGTTTCGGACTTGATGGCCCAGGTGAAATGCCCATGTGCTGGCCCATTCCCTAACAATGAATTTCACGAAATCAGCTGTATCCCACTCAGCTTTGGTCCAAAAACCATGTTCTTGGGCTCATTTTGAACGTCCTGGGGAGCACTATCCGTCCACACCGATACCTGGATGTGTGACCTATAAGCTTCCTTCAGATCACCATATATTGGGCCCAACAATCAACATGTCTTAATATGAGCCTTCATTATTGTCAGTTTTCATCATGTCATTGGGCCACACAATCAAATGTACATGTATTTATATGATTGGGCCAAAGTATTGGACTATGGTGTCATTTGAAATTGGGCCCATTGGGGAGCCCTATGACTTATTGGGACAATTGTAAATTTCTAATGTTATGGTTCCATAGCAGCATGTATGATTACTTGTGAGTGTGGCCTTTCTATTCTGCCATTTGCTTTCGAATTATACAGAGATATTTGAATACCCTTTATACCATATTTTTATTCAAGCCATTTTACAGCAGCAAGGAAAACTGAACCGTTGTCTGTAATTATTTCTTCTAGGCATCCCCATCTACAAATGACTTCCTCAAAAAGCCAAAAGCTGACAGTCCTTGCCATTTCTCTTCATAGGGGCCATCCTTCAACCCAAATAGACAAAGCACATCTCCCATGAGCAACATATTTACAGCTGTTTGACATTGGAGTCATATGTACTGTGTCTGCATGTAGTCTTTGAAAAATAGACAGAGTATGTGTTATGGTAGGTGGAATTTCCACCACATGCTTGGTGCGCTCTTGACAACGATGGCATGTTTTAACATACCAATGCACATTGCACTCAATTTCAGGCCACCACGCTCTGTTGACATATTTTGTGTAGTGTATGCTCCCCTATGTCCCATAGCATCATGTGCAGACCTCATCATATACATTCGATGAGTCTTATCCACCACTAATTTGTGTCTTGAATTGATGCTTTGATGATAAAGTCTATCATCTTTATCTAGGAAGAAACTCTTTGCAAATCTCACGAAAGCATGATACCTTTTATCAGAGTATCCTTTGATTTTAATAGGATTTTTCAACCAGCCCCTGACTAAAAGGAGGAATTCATCCTGAGACTTTCCAACAGAAGACCTATGGCCTTCTATGTATGGTTGCTCTTCCTTTTGCTCATCATACCTGGCCTCTAGACCTGGTATTAAAGTTGAAAGTAGGAAAGTTCAAAGGAAATCCTTTTGTTCACTGCTACTTTTGTTATGATCTGGATCATTATCTAGCCTTTCTTTAACTGTCTTTTTAATATTTTCATTTAATGCTATTTCTCTGTCTAGCTCATCCTGAAAATCAGTAATGGCTAGAGCTAATTGTTGAAAGTATCCTCCCCATGAATCAATTTTATCTTTGAAACTTTCGAAATTTAATGGTGGGTCACCTCCATTTGGCGGTAACACCTACAAAGGACTGATCGGTTCGTCTTCATGTGCTTCTGAATTTGGGAAAACCTCATCTCCAGGTTGAGCATCTCCACACAATAGTCCATCTGTGGCAAAAGTCTTTCCTTGGACATGCTGGAGCTTAAAATGGAACATTAGGATTTTATGAATCCACCTGTTAATTGTCGTGTTTGGACCCATGCCAGGATTTTTTCCACTATTAATTTTCTAGCACCCAAAAGCCAATACAACACAGCTTCTAAAGCTCGAAGTAAACCAAATAATTCTCTCTTAGGTTGAGACATACATGCTTCCCTTTCATTTAAAGTAATTGAGCTGAATCTAGCATATTGCTGTTGGCCTGTGACATGATTGTCTTGATATATATAGAACCCAACCGCTTTCCAAGACATGTCTACAGCTAAAACCACAGGATTAGGATTATTTTATGGCACAAGAGCTTTGCTTTCTTGAAGTCCTTTCTTTAATTCAGCCATGGCATTTTCTTGTGCTGGGCCCCATGTAAAGGGATCATTTTTCTTGCACATGTCATTGATAGGTTCTGCTTTCTTTGCGAAAATTTCAATAAACATTCTGCAAATGCCTATATTACCAAGGAAAGCCCTGATGTCATGTAGATCTTTACAAGGCCCCCATAGTTCTATTACTTTCATTCTGTCTGTCTCTGGCTTTCTACCTTCATAAGTGCAAGGATGGCCTACTACAGTGATTTCACCTGCACAAATAACCCTGAAAAAGTTCCACCTGCATATTTCATTCTATGAACTATCCTGTTAGCATTCTGGAAGTGTTCCATAACAAATTTTCTTATTCCACTATTTTCAGGTATAGTTTTATAACCACCACCTGGTAACTCATATCTAGTTGCTGGTCCCCTGAAGGGCACATCATCAATATATGGTATGGTTACTTCAGGTATTTCATCTTTCAAACTATATGTGACATTGTCATGGAATATTGGAACAGAATTTGTCCATCCCATGGACAAAGTTACAAGTCTTAATGCTCCAAAAGGTGTTTGAAATGTAGTTAAATCTTGAGAAGTCTCTGCTAAGAGCCTTTCATCATATCCTACATACAAATCAAACATTCCTCCACAAGCTCTGCCAGAAAAATGCATCGGAAGCGTGTTGTGGTAAGCCCAAGTGGAGGTCTTTACCCTCCCCCACGTAATCCATGTGGACTCCACTGGACTCCACTGGACTCCACTGGACTCCACTGGATTCCAGTGACCCTTTTGCCAGGCCAGATTGGCTGGTACAATGCCCAGTCCACTGGAGTCCAGTCCAGTCCAGTCCAGTCCAGTCCACTGGACTCCCACTGGACTGCAAGCCACTTTTCAGAGTCCAGTCCCAATCCAGTGGACTGAGAGTCCAGTCAAAGTCCACTGGAGTCCACTGGATTCCACTGGATTCCACTGGAGTCCACCGGAATATTGACTGAATTACAACAAACATTATACCATTATACCAAAGTCAGCATTCCTATTGTTATTAATTATTAATAGACCAAAAAAGCGAAAATATAACATAAACAGAAGAATAAACACAATATCTAAAACACTATAGTATTTAGATATAAGTAATATGTAAGTCTTAGCTAAAACAAGGATTGAGCATTTTGTTCAGGCTGCGGGGTGTGGTCATGTGACTTACTCATGACGTTCAAACGTTGCTACCCATATCGTCACGTTTTACTGTTTGGGGGATGGTCACACTTGCGTGACCATTCTTTTCCCTTCCACCACCACCACCGACCTTTCACCACCTATCGACGCATCCCATCACCACGCCTCTCGCTGCCACAGCTCGGAACAGATCCAACGAAGAAACGAGGGAACGGGGAAACACGGGAACGGGGAAACGAGGGAACAGGGGAATGGGGAACGAGGGAACGAGGACAGCGCCATGGGCGCTGTCGATTTGGTGAGTGTGCCCACGTTTCCGTCCCCTTTCCTTTGCTCACACCTCATTTACGGACCACAGGATGCACGCGGGAAAGCACACGAGACGCAACAGCATCCGTCCCGTGGTGAGGCCACGTCGTCATCACCTCCCCACATCTCTAACCTCGATTGCAGCCCCAGGACAACGGTCCGCGCAGGATACCGAATGAGCGAAACACCCATGGCCCACGCCACGTAGCGTAGCGCCCATGCCATGTACTTGGCATGGGCGTTACGAATGGTGAGCGGCCTCCCTGTCGTCATTTCCCCCCCCCACCTTGCTAATTTCGTTTGCAGCCTAGGACAACGGTGCACGCAAAATAGCGAACGAGCAGAACACCCATGCCACGTACGAATGATGGCATGGGCGCTGGGGAATGGTGAGTGGTCTCCCCATCGCCATTGCCCCCTCACCATGCTAACCTCGTTTGCAGCCCAGGACGACGGTGCACACAGGATACCAAATGAGCGGAATGCCCATGCCACATACTGCCCACTCCATGTACCGTCCACACATGTGCCGCCCATGCCACGTACCGCCCATACCATGTACCGCCCACCCACGCCACGTACCACCCATGCCACGTACCGCCCACCCACGCCACATACCACCCATGCCAGATACCGCCCATGTCATGTACTGCCCACACCACGTACCGCCCATGCCACATATGTTTGCAGCCCAGGACGACAGTGCACACAGGATCGGGCACGAGCGGAGCGGCCACCAACGAGCGTAGCGCCCATGCCAGTATGTGGCATGGGCGCTGTGGGGAATGGTGAGTGGCCACCCTGCCATCATCACCCCCTACGTCGCTAACCTCGTTTGCAGCCCCAGGAACCATGGGGTACTCAGGACGGCGAACGAGTGCGAGCGTGCCCATGCCAAATATCCATATTACACATACATATATATACATCTGCTCTAGACAAATCTTCTTTTTTATTACTTGTCTTAAGATTCCGTAGGTAATTCATATCTCTAGTAGACTCAAGTCAAGATCCCGTCTAGATTTACATATGTTGGAACTTATGAATTTTTGAGTGTATGAAGTGTTTGTCAGCATTGCCATATCTGGCTTCCTTGGCTCTTCTAAGACAAATTGCTTCTTGTTCTTTTACCACCACCACTGCTCACTGTTTCACTATGCCAACCACCAGAGCTACCACCAAATCTACTCTTGCTGCTTCTTCTACTGCCACCCCTACATCCAGGAAGAGGCAGGGATCTGAGGCTGATCAGACTGCTAAGAAGAGGTTGAGATCTGGTTCTAACAGGAAGGGATCCAAGGAAGATCTGGAGGAGGTAGAGATGGGAGAGGGGGATCAGGAGGATCAGGAGGAGGGTCAGGAGGAGGGTCAAGAGGAGGGGGAGGGTCAAGAGGAGGGGGAGGGTCAGGAGGAGGAGGAGGGTCAGGAGAGGGAGGAGGAAGATGTGGGTGAGCTAGAGGATGAGGTAGTTATCAATAAGCCCAGACATGGAGGGAAGAAGGGGAAGGATGTTATCTTGAACAAGCAGTCTTACAAAGGGTGAGAATTAATTGAATTCACTTTGACATTTTCTGAGTTGAATTTTTAGCAAAAAAGCACGCAAGACAAGTGCTCAGAAAAATGCTGAGGTGGCAGCTGAAGAAGCCAAGCGAGTTAAACACCAGACTAAGTAAGTTCTATTGGTTTAAATAATCTAAATAATAGATATTGAAGTATTTGAAGGACTATGAAGCTTCTATCGAAAAAAGGAATTTCAGTTGCACCGCCTGAACAGAATTTTTTTACTGCTACGCTCTTACCTGCTGAATCAGCTTCTACTGATTCTACTGCTGTTCCTGCTTCTTCTTCTGCTGTTCCTGCTACTTCTCTTGCTGTTCCCACTGCTGTTCCCACTGCTGTTTTTGCTGCTGTTCCTGCTGCTGCTGCTATATTTTCTGCTGCTGCGCCTGTAGTTTCTGATATTTCTCCTACTGTTCATGCTTTAAATACTGCTACCACCAACCAAAGATCTGTGACTCCTGATAATGAGCCAGATGTCACTATGGAAAGCCCGCCTCATCCTGAGGGTTCTTCAAGGGCTACAGGGGGCATTTTGCGAAATCGAGCTATGGGTCAATATTACAACCCTGTTGATGATGAAGAACTTCATATTTCTTCTATCATAGAAAAGGTCAAGGGTGTCGTTAAGGTCTATGTATCACCTTTGGACCCTGTTGATCTTGACTTTGGCAAGATGCAACCTAGCATGAAAGTGTCTGTTACTGTCAATATGAACTTGGGGCCAGTTCTTAAGGAAGTGGCCATTCGTTGGCCACCCATCACTCGTAAGCAATTTATAAAATGTACTGATTTCAATTTGATATAGCTTTGTTTAGGAAATCGTATTCTTGTTTATGATACTTTGGATGGCCTTTGGATGGCCCAAGGTCTCTATGATATTGCTGTTGAAATAAATGACAGCATTTTATTTGATAATTCTGATGGGAAAGCAACTCTTCACCTTCTTGTTGTAAGTGTTATCTACTATTCTAATAGATTATCAAATATTAATGTTCTCTGTAGAGTTCTTTTGAGCCTGGCATTTCTTTTTCTTCAATTGCCCCTTCTCGTGCTCATTCACTTCAATCTGGTTCTATTCCATCCACTTCTCATTCTGCCACACCCCACTCCTCTGTCCGTTCTCACTCCCGCTCACATTCTATAACATCTGGGGACATCCAAACTGGCAGTATTGAGCCATTGGGTGTTGAATCAGTTGCAACTGAAGGCACTCAGGACTCAGTTGACCATTCAACTTTCACTGCATATGAATTAAGTCTTCTTCATCTCCTCAAGGTTCCAATGAACCTTACACATTCATCAGCTGCGAAGTCCCTCTCAGAACAATTTCTTTGCTATCTTGCTGTCACAGATGCTCTTAATGAGATGCGCAAGGTCAAGCAGTGGCCTGAAAAACCACCCACTGAGAGGCAGGTTACTGAGCTTTTCATTGGAAAAAGCCAGTGGAGCAACTCTTGGCGTCCAATCTTCAGCAAGGTTTCTCAGCATTTTCCAGAAATGGTCAAATTACTTCGAGGTGATGCTGACTGCAAGACTGCAGAGGAGCTTTGGGGAGTAGAGGCAAAGTACACCCTCAAGATGTTGAAGGAATGGATGGATAGAGGTGGGAAGCCTTCAAAAGGGAAGGATAGGGCTGTTGAAGAATCTGTGGGTGAAAGTTCATCAAAGGCATTGGAGAAAGAGAAGGAGAAGAAGAAGAAGAAGTCAGATAAATCAGATGAGTAAGTTGGAACTTGATAGTTACATTTGCAAATATTTCAGAACTTTTGAATCTAACTTTGTACCATGGAAATTTTCAGATTTTTAGTAAAGCCTGCCATGATCTGGCTTTTATGGCTTGCATTCCAGCCTCTTATGTCGGTTACAGCAGCATTTCTAATTGTTGTATTTCTGGCTGGATTTTCTTTCAAGCCTTATACATTGGCTACATCACCTATAATCTGGCTGGCTATATGGCTTGGATTTGTTCCTTGTATACTGGCCACAGGGTCAACAACAACACCATTTCCTGATATTCCCTTTCAGGCTTTTAGTCAATTTATTTTGACAACATTTAACTCTGACATCTCACTTGGAACAGTGTTGCTTGTCTTGTTTTCACTAGTGGAAAACCCAGACTTGCTGAATTTGCACGCTCGTCAGAAGCATCCAAAGCTCCAGAATGAAAAGAAAATTATTGCATCAAGTTGGATGAAATCGCTAGGATGTGCATTAAATAAACGACTTGAATCAGATCTCTCAATGCTCTTTCAATCAAGTGAATTTGTGCCAAATTCATGGGAAACTGTACTGGCTCTTAAGCTTGATGCATTTTCAGAGGTTCTTGGACTTACACCTTATAAACAAG
>Ga0307507_10003533_pt1 | contig 30038 bp, 6 predicted proteins | sample 7_EM_MG_FD_207223 | JGI IMG/M metagenome (GOLD analysis project Ga0307507, IMG submission 207223) | Populus trichocarpa ectomycorrhiza microbial communities from riparian zone in the Pacific Northwest, United States - 7_EM | ecosystem: Host-associated > Plants > Roots > Unclassified | place... | reverse complement strand
TATTACTTGTGGCCTATAGTTCGCCTACTCTTTGTAGGGGTGGTAGGTGTGGATCTTCTACTAGGCGTCCCGCCTTTTTCTTTACCCATTTCGCTATGGTCCAAAGGCCCTTATTATAGGGGAGACTCGGGTTAGTAGTGTGTTTATTTATAAACTATCTCCAGTTATTCCTTACTTCTTTTCTTAGGGTATTCTTTAGCTGGTTTCTTGTGTCTTTATATTATCTCTCGTCCTTAGAATTGTGGCTGCTTATATATTTCCTCCTTGCTCGTTATTGGCCGGCTATAAGGGCCGCGCACTATACGGACCATGCGTGTCGCGCATAGGGGCCCAGTTTTGAAATCGGGCAGTGCTCTTTTAGCCTACTTTTAATTGCTACCTGGATCCTTTCTAGTCTTTAATTAATTTCCTTAGGGGTAGCCAATAAGCCTCGCTTATTTGGTATTGGGTAGATTTCTTTTAGGTCTTAGAGTTGTTGTTTAATTGTGTTAAGGAAGCTATCTACGTTAAGCTTCCTTGTTGCGTATCTTTTGCCATTTAGTTGCGCCTTAATGTCCAGATCTAGTTGTATCTGGATAGGGATATGGTCTGAGGTAAGTGCCCATTCTTCTTTAGGGTAGGCAATTAAATATCTTATCTTAAATAGTAAGTCTATAACTACTGTAATATTTATATAGCCTTTACTTACGGGGAGATTAATTATAAAATTAACTAAGATGTCTTTCTATCTTTAGTCTAGAATAGGCAGTAGCCTTAAAAGGCAGTTTTATATCTTATGGGAAGCTTTAGCTTATTAGTAGATATAAAAGCTAATATATTATATATATTTAGCCAGTAGTACTTCCGTTAGAGTAGCTCTATAGGTTTTCTTTAGCCTAAGTAGCTAGCTACTAGTAGATTATATACGTGTTTAAAAAGCTTAAGTTTATTATAGTTAGAGATAACTAAACGGTTCTAATAATATAAGTAGTTTCTATAAGTTTTATATTTACTTAAAGAATTCCTTTTAAAGCATCTAACGCTATCTTAGACAAGCTTAAGCATCTCTTATATAAACTTATTATTTAGATATTTGTTAACTATAATCTATTTAATTAGTTAATTAGCTATTTAAGGATATATACTATAAGATCTTTAGTAGAAGGGTTAAATAGTTTAGGGTAAAGTAGGGTATAATTTTAATAAAAAATGTACTTCTTTTAGTGCTAGCGCATCTTATAAGCGTTAGGTTAGAGCGTTAAGTTTCTAGTCTTAAACCCGCAGATATTATATAATTAAGAATTAGAAATAAGATAGGTTTTCTAACTAGCGGGCCTATTAGTGGTTTAACTATTTTATAGTTATAAAGTACTATAAATTTTTATAGTCGTTAAGGCCTTAATTAGGAATCTAGCGCCTTCTAGTTTAGGTTGCCATTATTTAAAATATTTAATAATAGCCAATAATACCTTATCGTAGATCTTATATTTATATTTAATTAGGCTTAGTTACTTTAAGAAATATACTATAGGGTATAATACTCTATCCTCATTATATTAAGATAGAATGCCTTTAATAATATAGTTGGATAAATTAGCTTCTATAACACTTGTTTAATTTAGGTTAAAGTATTAGAGTATAGATACAGTAGTAAATATAACCTTTAAATAAGTAAAGGCCCTCCTATATTCCTTATTAAAGATAAAACCATTATTATTTTTAGGTTAAAGCTATAAGGGGTAAAACTAAGGCGGAGAAGTTATTGATAAACTATTAGTAGAAATTAATAAATTCTATAAAAGCTTCTACGTCCCTAATATTTTTAGGTTTTTACTAGTTTATAATTACTTCAACTTTTTTTCGATATATTTATATGCTATTTATAAAAATAAGAAGTTTAAGGTATAAGACTTCCATTTTATAGAACTTATATTTACTTATATTTAATTATAGATTGGCTTTATATAAAGCTTATAGAATAAGGTTAATATATTTTTAGTATTTAGTTAGGTCATTACTATATATTAAGATACTATTAATATAAGTAGTATAGAAGATATCTAGGTAGGGATATAGGGTATTTTTTATATAATATTAAAATAAGCTTAGGGCGTTAATAAGGCTAAATAGTATTACTAAGTATTTAACTAATTTATTATAAGGGGGTAAGGTACTTCGAGGTAGCTTTAAGGAAATAAGATTCTATTAAGAGTTAAATTATATAGACCTTATAAGTAATAAGACGTTTGGATAAGGAATAGAACAGACTTAGGTTGACGTGGTTAAGATATAGGGGTAGCTATAGTACGTACATATACTTCGAGAGGCTTTAATAGAATTCCACTGTTATTAAGTATTTTATTAAGACGTCCTTACTATAACGAGACAGTCTTGTTACATTTATATTAGGTATAAAATATAGTAAGCTATTTGTCTTCTTTTATAATATGGAGGCGGTTAAATACAGAGCATCGGCAAAATATTGTCCTCTATTAATGGCCTCAATGGTTAGTAGTTAACGCAATTAGCGCGCAGTTAAGGGCATTTAGCAACTTGACCGACTAGCCTATATCGTGTTTTTTTAATACGCAGCCTACGCGTAACCTGCATATTTAGTAACTATAGTTATATTTAGAGCCATCTACCTCTTTTATACTAATAGTATATTTTAGATAATAAAAGGGCTACTTTAAAGCCATTTATAAGGCTAGTAAGGTAAATTATATACACTTCTTTATACAATCTATTATATTATTTTAGATAATTTAATATAATATAGCGACGGTCCTTTTCTACCTACCTACCTACCTATATTAGTATTTAATTTCATTTAGGGGAGGGGTCGGCCTAATTAAAGGCTCTAATTGATTTAAATCGTTCTTTATAGCCGTTTGCTGGTTATATATTTAAGTGGTGGTCGTTTAGGGTGCCTCCCTAAGAGGCCTTAATTCGATTCGGTAATAGGCCAATATTAAAGCTCTAGTCGTCCTATAAATACAATATACATATCCGAATATACTATTCCATTATAGCATTTATACGTTCCGTTTAACTATCCGTTTCTAGGTAGTATGCTATAGATAATAGTAATTTAATATAGAGTTAGATAGTTAGTTCTTTCCAAAATATAGAGATAAACTGGCTGCCTTTATTAGAGATAATCGTTTTAAGGAGTCTATGGAGTTTCTATATATAATTTAGAAATAGTTGGGCGATGGTAGGTGTTAATATATTAAGGCAGGCGATTAAGTGTCTTATTTTAGATAGTTAGTTTATAACTACTATAATATTTATACAGCCTTTACTTACGGGGAGATTAACAATAAAGTTATTTAAGATATCCTTCTATCTTTGGTCCGGAACAGGCAGTAGCTTTAAAAAGTCATTATATATCTTATACAAAGCTTTAGCTTATCGGTAGGTATAGTAGCTAAAGATATACCTTTATATTATATTATACATATTTAGCTAGTAGTACTCTTATTAGAGTAGCTCTAGGGTTTTTTCTTAACCTAGGTGGCCGGCTACTAGTAAGTTATATATATGTTTAAGGAGCTTAAGCTTAAGTTTATTATAATTAGGGACAATTAGGCGGTTTTAGTAGCATAAGCGGTTTCTATAGGCCTCGCATTTACTTAAAGAAATATTTTTAGAGCATTTAATACTATCTTATATTAGCCTAAGCATCTCTTAAATAAACTTATTATTTAGGTATTTATTAATTATAATCTGTTCAATTAATTAATTAGTTATTTTAAGAACGTATACTATAAGATCTTTAGTAAAAGAGTTAAATAGTTTAGTGTAACGGGACTAGCCTAGTTACAGTGGAAATGTCTCAGTAAAACACTCGACAGATAGAACTTGAAGCTTTGACCGAATTCTACCGAATTCTGCCAGCTTAATTAACTTCTGCCAAGTTCTGCTAGATCAATCGAATACTACCAAAGTCCGTCCGCGTGTGTATGTGCGTACGCATCGACCAAGACCCCTAAACTGTTTAATTGCAAGATTCTCTCATTATTCCTTTCTCTTCTTTACGCAACGTCTTGTTCCTAGCAAGAGCTATATACCCTTAGATTTAGATAGAATTTATATTATTCCTTTAAATCTTTCCCAAAGCCTCTTCGTGCCCTTATATTACGTTGCGTTAAAAACAACTACTATCGAAATAGCAAACGACCTCGAATCCCACGCGTTAACTACGAGCATTATAACCCTAGTTAGGGAACAGTTAACTGTAATGCAAGAAGCCTTTACAGATGCTTTAGCTCAGCAGCGGGCTGTACTAGAAGCCCAGCATTAGCGATCAATGGAAACACTCCGCAAAGAACTCTGCAATGTTAATACACTTATAATAGAGACCCTAACAGTAACACCTGTAAACAAAATTAAGATAACTATATACGAACCTAGCCCGTTAAATGCAAACCCTAAACTAGTAATAGTAGCCTAACCCATACCTATAACAAACCTAGTACCTGCTATAAAATTAGAAAAGCTTCCTGACCCTCTAATATTTAATGGAAATTAAAATAACCTACATCCCTTTATAACTAAGCTCTACCTTAAACTTTTAATAAACTATAACCAATACCATACCAAAGCTAGTAAGATTAGCTATAAAATATCTTAATTAAGTAAAGACGCTATATAAACTATAGACCCATTCTTCTATAATGGCACCTTTATTAATTTCAAAATCTTTATCTCTTTGTTAGAACGAATATATAATAACGCCAGCCACAAATATACCGCTATTACTAAACTTAAAAACCTATGACAACGGAATTAAGACTTTATTAGCTTCTTTTTAGAATTTTTAGGCCTTATTAGCGAACTAGATTAGAATAAAGCCGTTAAAGTTACTGCTCTTTAATAAGCTATTTTGGATAAAATTAGAGTATAGTTAGTAGGTAGGGAACTGCTAAAGGACCTACCTAAATTTGCTATAATGTGTTAATAAATCAATAAGGACCTTTAATATAACAAATAAACTCGTTCTTTAAAGCCAACCACGCCTCGCGTTTAAGACTTTACGAAACCAACATATACCCTAAAGCGCGACCCTTTTCCGAAACCTACGCACGACCCTATGGACTTTAACACCACGCGATTCTACGCACCCTTAGGAACCAATAAATAAAGGACTTAAGCCACAAATAGAGAATACTTTGGATATAGCAGAAAAGGACATATCTAAAGGAATTACTAAACTCACCCTTTTAAAAAAGTCCGCCGTAGTTCCTCCTGGTCTTTAAATCGCACCCACTTCTTAAATCGCACTTGTTCTTTAAGCCGCACTTACTCCTTAACTTATACTTATTCTACAAATTATACCTAGTCGTTATAAAGCATCTTATACTTGGCTAACTTGGAAAACGAATTGTCCTAGGGTTAAGTCGCGCCTTAAGACAAGAAGTGGAAGAGTATAAGTATCTAGGCTCTTCTAGCGCTAATATATAACATAACTCCCTTAATATACTTAGCAAAATTTAAATACTTAGAAAGTAGAAGGAGGTACAAATCCTTATAGATAGCGGAGCCACTAGCATAGGCTTTATTAATATAAACTACGCGAAAACCTAACGCCTAAATTTAAAGAAACTTAATAAGCCCTAAGGCCTATAAGGCTTTAACGGCAAACCCTTAATATATGGCGAATTAACGCACTACGCTCTTATAAAAATGCAGATAGGTAAACACCTTAAATATGTTTCCCTATTTATAACACCCCTAAAGCAATATAAGATAATACTTGGACATAGATGGCTAAAACAGCACAACCCTTCAATTAGCTGGGTTAAAGAAACACTAAAATTCCGCACAACCTATTACCGAAGTCATTATTTAAAACACCACCTGCCCTACAAATATATATAAGACTATTTGAATTTAATATAATACAAATTGCCCTTACCACAAACCTTAAACTAATATAATAAAACTATAACTGCTAATCGCAGTAAAGAATGCGAAGATAATATATCAAAACCCCTTAAAATTTGTATGATATAAGCCGCATCTTTTATTTTGTTAGTAAGAAAACGAGACCACAAAATCTTCGCTATAATAATAGAAGATATTAAGAAGGCGCTAGAACCAAAGTAGTATATTAACCCTTAACCTCTTATACCCAAGGAGTACTATAATCTAATTAATGAGTTTAAAAAACGATTCGCAGACCAGCTGCCCCCGTATTAGGATAAACACGATTTTAAGATAAAACTTAAACCTAGTACAACACCAAAGTTCGGTCCGCTATATGGTATATTATAAGAAGAACTACTTGTAATGCAATAATACCTTAATAAGTATCTAGAAAAAGGATTTATTCGCCCTAGTTAATCTCCATTCGCCTTACCTATATTATTTATTAAAAAGCTAGGAGGAGGCTTAAGATTCTATATTAATTACTAAGCCCTAAACGCAATTACGATTTAAAACTGATATCCAATCCCTTTAATCTAAGAGACGCTTGACCACCTAGTAAAGGCACAATATTTTACAAAGCTTAATATAGTCGCTGCCTTTAATCGAATTCGCATCCGAGAAGAAGATAAGAAGTATACAGCCTTTTATACACAATAGGGACTCTTTAAATACCTAGTAATACCATTTAGTATAAAGAACAGTCCTAGTACGTTTTAGTAATACGTTAATAATACACTCCGTAAATTCCTTAATGTATTTGTTACCGCGTATATTAACAATATCCTAATCTACTTGTCTTTGCTTTTTAAGCATTAAAAACACATCCAAATGGTCCTTAAACGTTTGCAAGATGCGGGTTTATAATGCGATATTAAGAAATACAAGTTCTATACGTCTGAAGTCACGTACCTAGGCCTAATTATATCCCGCAATAGAATTAAAATGGACCCTAAAAAGGTCACTGCAATTATAAACTGGGGAAGCCCTAGTAATATATAAGATATTTAAAAATTCCTAGGATTTGTAAATTTCTACCACTAATTTATTAACTAGTTCTTAAAAATTACCCAACTATTAGTAAACCTAATAAGAAAGAATATAAAATTTAAATGGACTGCTAGATATAAACAAGCTTTTAATAACTTAAAACAATGCTTTATAACCGCTCCAATTTTTACCCACTTCGACCCTAACCTTAAATGTGTTATTAAAACAGACTTGTCTGATTATGCCCTAGGGGGAGTATTATCGCAATACAATAAGGACGGTGAGCTATATCTAGTAGCCTTTCTCTTTTAAAAGCTTACCCCTGCCAAATCGAACTACGAGATATACGATAAGGAACTACTTATAATTATTAGATACTTTAAACAATAGCGTCTAGAACTTAAAGGATTATTATTTCTAATACGCGTGTTAACGGACTATAAAAACCTGTAGTACTTTATAACTATAAAGCAGTTAACGCAGCGCCAAATTTATTAGGCCGAATACCTCTTATAATTTAACTTTAAGATTACATACTAACCGGGTAAACTTAATTAGAAGCCTAATATATTAATATAATAATTATAAGATTTACCTATAAACGCCTTAGATAAACGGATTATAAATTAATTATAGATCTTATTACCCCCTAAATGCTTTAAGAAACTATGTCTTATGTTCCTAGATATAGAACTTAATAGAAACGAATTAGAAATTAATAAATAGGAAATGGAAATTAATAAGCTAATAGAATACGAATATAAGAACAATGCATAGATAGTAGATATAATAAAAGCAATTTAAATAGGAAAACGATAGCATAAAGATATTACACTCGCTAAATGTGAAATTTATAACAATCGACTATACTATTAACAGAAGATGGTAGTTCCGAATTCCAAACCCTTACAATTTAAGATACTTAAATTCGTATACAATTCCCCTATAGCAGGACATCCTGGCTGTGCGAAGACTTATAAGATTATTTAACAAGTATACTACTGGCCTACGATATACGGCTATGTACGAAAATACGTTTGAGCCTGCAGAACGTGTGTGCGTGGGAAGACCTCTTACGTAAAGAAGTAAGGAGTACTTTAACCGTTGCCAATTCTAATACAAAGATAGCAAGATATCTTGATTGACTTTATAGTTAACTTGCCTAATAGTAACAGGTTTATAAATGTTATGGTAGTTATTAACCGTCTTATAAAAATGCGATATATAATTCCTATGGACTTAATTAATATAATATTAGTAGCCAAGTGTTTTGTTAAGCACGTCTTTAAGCTACACGGACTTTCTAATTTAATAATATCCGATCGTAGAAGCCAGTTTGTTTTAGACTTCTGGTAAGCTCTATATAAACAATTAAGTATTTAAATACGACTCTTAACTGCATTTTATCTGGAGATAGATGGTTAAACCGAAATTATAAACGCGATTATAGAATAATACCTATAAATATACTGCTCCTACCTGCAAGATAACTGGGAAAAATAGCTACCTTTAGCTAAGTTTACTGCAAACAATACGATAAATATATTAATAGGCATAACGCCGTTCTACGCAACCTACAGACAAGACCCCTAACTTAGATTTAAACCACAACCCAAAATCAATATAATAGGACCCATAATTAAACAGATTTAGTTAATTAACATATACAACTTCGCTAATTAAATAAAGCAGCTAACGGAACTATTACGAAGTAAATTAATATACGCTTAAACAGTATAGGAATGGCATGCGAACAAAGAACAAGCCCCCACATGGGACTTTAAGGAAGGTAATATAGTTTACCTAAATATACAAAACCTAAAGACTTAACGGCCCTTAAAGAAACTTAATTAGAAGTTTGCGGGCCTATACTAAATTAAGAAGAAATTAAGCCCATATACTTATAAGCTCGAATTACCAACTAAAATAAAAATACATTATAATGTTTTACGTAAGCTTACTGCAACCCTTAAAAGACGAACCTATAACTCGCGAAGTGCTGCCGCCACCTCCCATAATTGTTAACAACGGTAACGGTTCTTACTTTATTAACTCAATTAATAATATGCGATGGAAAACACAATCTAAACAATTTAAACTTCTTGTTAAGTGGAAAGGATATAAAATATAAACCTAGGAGCTCTATAAGCAAGTTAAAACCGATGCGCCTTCCCTAGTAAAAGAATTCCATAAGGACCATCCTTCGCGGCCTACTCTAGCTGGATGGACACAATATAAAGGCAAATAACTGCCACCTGACACAAATACACGAAATACAATAGCAGGAAACTCGAAATTAAAAAGAGCTTAAAGAATACCATAACGCTTGTGACACAGTTATATAACGTGCAAGATATTAAGGAACTTTAACCAGCAGTTAAAGTTATTTAATTAGTTAGATTTGCCTTGCCAAGACCTACTATAAAGATATTAGTTCGGCTTACCGCCTTTACTAAACTAATAGCGATTTTCTATCCTGGGGATAGAAAATCCTAATTAGTCCGTTTAACGATTAGAACCAGCAAAACTCTACACCGCCACCTAACGTAAAATACGACATGATAAAATTGTATTATTTTAGACCTTCGGCCAAAGGGGGGGTACTATAACGGGACTAGCCTAGTTATAGTAGAAATATCTTAGTGAAACACTTAACAGATAGAACTTAAAGCTTTAACTAAATTCTACCGAATTCTGCTAGCTTAATTAACTTCTGCCAAGTTCTGCTAGATTAATCGAATACTACCAAAGTCCGTCCACGTGCGCACGTGCGTACGCATCAACCAAGACCCCTAAACTGTTTAATTGCAAGATTCTCTTATTATTCCTTTCTCTTCTTTACGCAACGTCTTATTCCTAGCAAGAGCTATATACCCTCAGATTTAGATAGAATTTATATTATTCCTTCAAATCTTTCCCGAAGCCTCTTCGTGCCCTTACATTTAGGGCGAAGTAGGGTCTAATTTTGGTAAAAGCGCGCTTTTTCTAGTGCTAGCATGTCTTATAAGCGTTAGGTTAGGGTATTAGGCTCTTGACTTTAAACACCTAGGCGGTATATAATTAAGAATTAGAAACGAGATAGATATTCTAACTAATAGGCCTAGCAATAACTTAGCTATTTTATAGTCATAAAGTATTATAGGTTCTTATAATCACTAAGAACCTTAATTAGAAATCCAGCGCCTTATAGTTTAGGTTACTATTACTTAAAATATCTAATAACAGCTAGTAGTGTGGTGGTATAATTTGGCCCCCTGGATTTAACATCTAGATTAGGCATAGCTTTGGGAGAGCCTAGGCCTTCCACATATTTTATATAGATCGGTCTAGAGCCCTCAGAGTCTTAAACAACTCAAACAAAGCCAATAGACAGATAGTTTCTTTCTTAAAATACACTCCTTTCTTCTCTCTCTCTACAGACTGCGTGCTTATTAACGGCTTCTTACTAAAGGCACCATGACTTCCTATCTACAAGAGCCCATACCCTCCCACATATTTTATGGCATTCCACGTGGGGACGACGGCAAGCTCTTCAGATTAGAAGTCTGGTACTCTATATACAAAAGACGTATAGGAATAATCTAGAACTACAAAGGAACCGACGGACAGAAGGACGTGCGGAGAAAAAGGCGAAAGCACGGACACATCAGCGACCAGTGCGCAGCCACCGCTACAGTAATAAACTGACAACACTTGCCGAGTTCTCCATGCGGGAGTAGGAGGCGGCGAACAGCAATAGGAAGGCGGGTATGTAGTATAGCAAGACAGGGGATAAAAGGAGGGACTATAGTACACCAGGAACGGCAGAGAAAAGTCTTTTATATTTTATTTACTATATTTGCAACAGTCTATACAATTATTCTTACATTTATAGGAGCAACCTTTAAATTCATAGAAATAATGGCAACAGTACCACTAAAGGGATTATTAGGTATGTTAGGACCATTCTACAATAATAGTAAGGGCGCTAGAAAGGGAGAGGAAAGTAAGCAGCCTATTAAACCACAAAGCTCTCTTAAACTAGGGGATGCGATACCAGCCCTAACTCCCATAATATTAGGGACCGATAACCTACAACATACAGAGGATAAGGGCTATAAAGTCCACCTACCTGGTTATAGGGAAACTACAAGTTCGTTGCCTTCCAATAGACCATTAATAGCGCGAGATAAGGTATATATTATAGCCCAGCCTATACCCGCTCCAGGAACCCCCAGGACTCCTTACTTTATAGGACAAAACATATCGCAATTCATTAAATAGTACAAGCAACTATATATCCAACACCATATTACGGACAATAAGAAGTATTAAGGACTCCCAGAGTATTATAATTACTAAATAGGGACCTAGATCCAAAGCCTACCTAAGTTTATAATTAGTAATTGGACGGAACTTATAAGGAAACTTAGAACAGACTACTAAGGAAGTAACTACTTTTAACAAGTCAAAATGGTAGAATTCTTAGAAGCTTATATACTATAATATAGGAACAATCCACCCAGCAGTATACACAAGTACTATAGGTAGTTTACGCTAATCTCCCAAAAGGTTACCAAGGCTAGCAATTTGGATAACCGTAAATAAGGGTACTAGTTCGCAAGAGGACTCCTATTTAAATATTAAAGACATGCTATAACTAAAACAGGGGCTAATCCAGATAGACAAGAGTCTTTTAACTTCTATCTACTAAGGAGAACTATAAAAGACAGGCTTAGTTTATATAAAGGCACAGACTATCTATTATTAATAAATCCTAAGGAGCAAGGTCTTCGTCAGCTAATTAGACAGTTCCGTAAACAGCAACCAGCTATAGCTGACTAAAGAGATACTACCCTTTAGTCGCCTATAGTCTCTTAGCTAAGTAAGCCAGTAAGCACCCATTAAATAACCCAGGAAATAAACCCAGAACTAGAGAAACTTACTAGTTAACTCCAGAAGCTTAATCTTAGAATAGTTAAGTTAGCAAAGGTTATATCTTTAATACCATTCCTAAATAGGATTTACCAAGATCTAATATAGTACATATAGCTCTTAAATAGGGCGTTAGTGCATTAAATACAGACAAATCCGCGACAGGCACTAAATAGCAATAGAGTATAGCCGTCCTATAAGGGAGCGCCATGAGAACGATACGAGCCGGGCCTAGGGAGGTATAGAGGGCTAGGAAACTTTAGCGCATACTAGGCATAGGCTTAGACGTGCTATAGGTACAGGGGCCCCTACTGTTTTATTAACCAGTGTCTACAGCTCCAGGAATTAGTTCGCCGTAGCTTTCTATATATAAATAAGAATAACCAAATCTGTACTAGAATATGTAAGTGCCTAGGAAATATAATTCCATATTTACTAAGTGACAATTGGATCCAGTCCCTTAAAGACTAGCTAAGGCAGAACGCGAATATTAATCCTAATACCCTAGGAACGGGTATCCAACCAAAGGCGGCTTTAGTAGAGCTTGTGGAAGGTAGTAATACTAAAAGTAAGGAGGAACTTGGCGAGTCCTAGAAAGATATATACCAAGTAGAGTTAATATGCGTAGATTTAGTTAGAGCCGCAACCCAGTCACAGCCTATGCTATGGTCGTATAATCTTAGGAAACCGCAAGGGGAAGTAAGGGTGATAAAGCCACCTCTAAAACCATCTGGTTAGCGACCGGCAGTAGTTCAAAATATACAACTAGTAGGACATGTCCAAATCGTACTATAGCCCTAGCAGTAAGCTCCTTAACCACCATTAGGCAGTGACGAGGTTAATAAAATAAACTATACTAAATAGCTAAAACAGACAGAGCAGATAGCGGATGTAATAATAATAGCTAAGGCACTACGACTAAAGCCAGTTAGGATAATAGATATACTAAAAAGAAACGTCCTAAGCCCAACCATAATGGCAGATAAGATCTTATCAAAAACCATTAAAGTTACTATTGGTGACTGCCTTATATATATGCCTAAAGTTACAAGATTATTCTTTAAGCCTCTCCTACTACCCTTTACGGAACCTTACCAATAGAAGCAAGAGGACGTTAAGGCATTAGTATTATTAGCGCACTTAACATTCTATGCTAATTAAGCTGGCTTAACAACTACTAAAGTAGACTAGATTAAACAAGAAGTAGGATTTATCCAGTTCTAAAAACAATGCCCAAAAGTTAAAGCATAGATAGGAGACGGAAGGGCTAAGTGCTTAATTAACTCTGGAGCTAAGCTTAACCTTATTAAGAAAAGCGTAGCCCTATAGCACGGCCTGCTAATATTAAGTCTACCTTTATAGCTATAAGGCGCGCGTCTAACGTCTATAAACAGAACCCAGTTTAAGTTCATTAGGCTAGTATATACGGTCCCTATAGTAATAGGTGACGTTTTAATATCTACAACGTTTATTACTGTAGGGGAGATGTTATATAAGGTAATACTTAGTAAGCCATAGTTAGTAAGGGCTAGACTAGCAACGAAACAAATAGCAATAGGTCAGATATCTTACATTATTTAATTAGAAGATGGCAGAGTTAAAATAAGGTTCTTAACATCCTATAAGGATGCGATGTTCTTTAAACCAGATAAAGGTATTAATATAGACAATAATTTAGAAAACGTATAGCTAGTATAACTGCTGGGATCGTATCCAGGGTTACTTATAACCCGGCGCATTAGGATAAAGAGGACGTTAAGAATAAAGGAAGAGGAAATAAGGTGCGGCTCTAATATAGACATTTACCATTTTAGATACCCGCTAGGCAAAGCCATTAGCAGAAAGAAGAATACAATATTAGATAGAGGGAGCTCGATAATAAAATATTAGGGGAAGTTCTAAGGAAACACTTAAAGAAGAATTAGAAGCCAGTATTTAAAGCAAAAGCTAGGTCCCTTATATATTAAATGTTATAGATAACAGATCTATTTATAATGCGAATAGAAGGCTATTAAAGCAAGGCCCAATAAAACGCTATAAGCATAGCAACTGCGTATAAACAAAAGGCAGATAAAGTCCACCTAGTTAATTTATTAATACCAGACAGAACTGTTCTAGGAGGTATAATAAAATAGCAAGAGGTAGCCTTATGTCAACAGAAGGCGTCTATCCATAGATTGCCTCTTAGTCCATATAATCATTTCCTTAAGCCACAATACACTAAACTAGCCCACAGTACACGACTAAAGCCAGAACAATTAAAGCGTATAATTATAGGAGATATTCGGCCAAGAGAACAAGAGATCCTTAAGGCTATATTATTTAACTAAGAAAAGGCGCTAGCATGGGAGTTTTCTAAGATGGGTTAAGTTAGTAGGGATATAACTCCACCACTAAAGATTAAAACCGTGCTATATAAAGCATAGTAAGTACCAAACTTTCCTATACCAAGGGCCCTACGAGGAGAGGTAATAAGTATATTATAAAAATAACTAGCCTAAGGGACTCTAGAATATTGCAAAAGCCTATATAGAAATCTATGGTTTCTTATAAGTAAGAAGGAACGTAATAAGTACTAACTAATTAACGCGGCGATAAATATTAACTAAGTGACTATTAGGGACGCAAATTTGCCGCTATATGCCAATAAGTTTTCCGAGGAGTTTGCTAGGTATAAGGCTATATCTCTAGTAGACTTCTTCTCTGGCTATAACCAGTTAGAGCTTAATATAGAAAGTAGAAACCTAATAGCCTTTATAACACCTCTAGGACTTTTATAACAAACGACGGTACCCATAGGAGGAATAAATTTAGTTACTTAGTTTATAAGGACAATTACTAAGATCCTAAAGCGCCATATCCTATACCACGCCTTACCGTTTCTGGATAATATTACAGTAAAGGGCCCACAGACAGTATATAATGGAGAGAAGAGTCTTTTAGGCGTATATAGATACATTCTGGAATATATTATATGGCTAAACGGAGTACTTATAGATTTAGAACAAGCCGGATATATAATCTTAGGCGCTAAGTCTTATTTCTATAAAGATAAGATTATAGTAGTTAGTTACCACTGTAATGGAAAAGAACGGTATCTAGAGAAGTTAAAGGTCGCGAAGATTATTTACTAGAAGGACTGTAAAGACATTATATCAGCCCAAGCGTTCCTAGGGGTTTGCGTGTATTACTAAATATAGGTAGAGGACTTTATAATTAAGGCAGAGCCAATCTTCTAACTGCTATAAATAGATGTTCCTTTTATATGGGGCATAGAGCAGATTGCCGCTATAAAGATTCTAAAGTATATACTTACTACCGCGCCCGCATTAGTTCAGCTAGATTATAGTAAGGGGGCTAGGCTGATCATTCTTACTGTTAACAAATATAAGAATGGATAGGGATGTGGTCTTATGCAGCTAGATATGCAAGGTCGTCATCACCTATATTAATATAAGAGCGGTATCTGGTCTTAAGCAGAATAAAAATATAACTTAGGAAAGCTTAAGTGTTAGGCATTGCTATATACGCTAAAGAAGTGTCGCGTATATCTATACGGCATTTGATTTACAGTGGAGACAGACATAAATACCTTAGTCGCGCAGCTAAATTATACTACCACTAATTTACCTAGAGCCTTAATAATAAGATAGCTAGCTTAGATCCAGCTATAGGACTTTAATATCAGACATATACTAGGGAAGAAGAATAGCCTAGCTAATAGACTTTTACAATGGCTACCTAATAGCAAACGACCTAATAAGCCAACCGAGGATATTAAAGAGTTTATTAACTATAAGCTAAGTGCCTTAGAATATACGGCTAGCCCTCTTAAAATAGAAGCGGGTCTGCTATTAGAAGACTTATATTTAGAGAAATCTTAGAGGATTGTAAAATAGCTAGTAACCTTACAGCGTCCAAAGGAGATAAATACTAAGGAATTTAAAAAGTTTAAGTGGCATATACTAAGGTTCCTAGTGCGTAATCAACAGCTCTTCTGCTAACAGTCTAAGAATATACCAATGCAAAGGGTAGTTAATAACAAGACTACTTAGCAGGAGATTATTAAGAGCCTTTATAATCAGAGTAGATATTACAGACAGAAGGGAATGTATTAAAGGGTCTTAAATCAATACTAGTGGCCAGGGCTATAGGATCAAATATTATAGCATATTAAGTTATGCTTACAGTGCTAACAGCAACAGCCAGGACAGAAAGAAGAAGTAATATACCCCACATAGAAGTCCACCTTGTGGCAATAAGTAACAGTGGATATTATATTTATGCCGCTAAACCGTCTCGGGTTCTAATACCTAGCCATTACTTAAGAGTACGTATCTAGATAGGTGGAAGCTTAGGCCCTTCAAAATAAGGATATAAAAAGCATAGCAAAGTTCCTCTACAAAGACATCATCTGCCAATGGGGAGTGTTCGGACAGCTCTCTATGGATAGTAGAGGAGAGAATACTAATATTACCACTACGCTCGCGGAGCTCTATAACATTAAGAGGGTTATAGCTTCCGCATATTACCCATAGTTGCAAGGCTTTATAGAGCGAGGTCATAAGCCTATAGTAGACGCTTTAGCAAAGATAGAAGGCTTATAGCTAGATAATCTTTATACAGTCTTATAGGCAGATAGAACAACTATTAAGAGGTCTACGGGAATAATACTAGCAAGGGTTATATATAGATATAAGCACGTCCTTTCTATTAAACTCTGCATACCCACCTGGCAGACGCTGCCTTGGGAAACAGTCCGGACCACTATAGAGCTACTAGCACTTCGCGCAAAGCAGTTTAACTAAAAAGACGCAGATATATAAGAAGCTATTACATGCATAAAACAACTAAAAGTTGCAAATAAAGAGTATTTTAATAACACCCACCGCATTCACCAGGACGGATTTAAGGTTGGAGATATAGTTATACTCTATAACACGTAGCTTAAGCAAGACTATTCTAGCAGTTATAAGTTAGATCTAAAATAGCTAGGCCCATTCCGCGTATATAAGAGTTACCCTTATAAAGGATAGTACTTAATTAAGGATCTTAACAGCATGCTATTTCGCGATTAAACTCTAGGGAATAGATTAAAGAGGTTCTATTAACAATAGATATCCAAGGTCCATTAAAGGGACCGGCTTAACCAGTTAGGCGGAACTATACTATAAGAAATAATAGCAAAGCCAGAGCCTAAGGAGGATGTTATACAAAATCCACTAGTATTGCAACGCCGCGTATTTTAAGAAGTGCGCGTTTTAGAAAGATCATTTGATAGAACTAAGTATAAAATGTTTAACTAAGGGATAGTCAAGTTCTAAGGTGGGGGAGAAGATATAGATAATAGCCGCGCAATCCAAATCTAATACGTGTTAACAGTAAGGTAAGGATAGAAGAATATTTACACACAACTATCTAGTATTGTTCACTGCAAAGATATCAGTTCCGCTTACCGCCTTTACCAAGCCAATAGCGATTTTCCATCCCAGGGATGGAAAATTATAATTGGTCCATTTAATAATTAGCGCCAGCAGAACTCCATACTGCCACTAGATTTGGTAGACTATTCATATTAGAAAACCCTATTAAGAACTTCACCTTTTCGCCCTTAATAAACCTTAAAGATAACTATAATCAGCCAAAGTATAAACCAAGCAGAATTAACAATAGCACACTTATTATGTCTTCGTCTAGCAGACTACTGGTACTATATAAAGGAGCTAAGCGATAGATTAATAATGTCCTTGCAGAAGTTAGAGGCTTCGCAGTTAATTAATATTATATAGTGCTTATCTAAATCTATAACGAGATTCTGCTCGAGAGAGAGAACTACGCAGATGCTACTAGTATGGTAGTTAATTTTTTTAATTATAATAATAGGTTGCAAGCATCTCTAAAAAAGGACACATTCTTAATAATCTTTAAGAACATCTCTAACGTTAGTAAGATAGCAAAAGATTAAAGGAATTAGTGCAATAAAGCTAGAGAAACCATCTAAAAAGCCTAGGGACAGGATGTTCTTAATAGGCCACTAAAACACGCAGTTTTCTACCACTTCCTTTCTACCGCCTAAAAGCTTACCGTCTACCTACTTTATAAAGTAATAGCGCGAGTTAATAAAGCCCTAGTTAAAAGGCTCAATTATTTAGGATACGGCATTAAGAACACTACTTAACTATAGCTAACTAACTTCGCGCTAGCGCCTAAAATGTTAGGAAGAGCGATATCAGATTAGGTAGTAAATAAGTATAATTTAGGGAGACACTTAACTGGCTTTCTTATTCCAAATAAAAACCCACCGCTAAGAAGTAGGAGACTAACTACTATAGGACCAGAGGTCACTAATGTCAGAATTAGATAAATAGGAGAGAGCTTAGCTCTTATACTGCAAACGTATTTATAATATACTTCCGATATAATAAATCCCTTAGCTTTTCAGCCATTAAGACCTATTTAAGGAGGAGGTATTAGTATTATACCAAGCCTATCCTAGTAAGGATCGCCTATATTAGTAGACTCGCCTTTATTATCTATAAATAAAAGCATTCTTGTAGCTAGAACACCTGTTAGCTTACCCCCATAGCTACCAATATCCTCTTTAAGGAGGAATCTAAGGAGAGGGCTTACGGTTGCCTATCTAGAAGTAGGAGGGCTGGGAGTGGAATCACTGTTTAATAAAAACGTTATTAAGCCAGAAGATGATAAAGAATACATTAAAAAGGCCGTAGACGCTATAGCAATACTCCGCGCGAAATAAGGATGTGACTATAAGAATAACATACCAGCTTATTTTAAGGCGTCCCTAAACCAAACTACCAAAATTAAACCAACTGAGGTTATAAAGCTCTTGCGCAGTTGGTATAGGGCGGCTAGTTCAAACCCGGAAATATATAAGGTCTGCTAGATACACACACAAGCTATAAAAGGGTGTATAGGTTTAGCAATAAAGGGTCTAAACTATACTGCGCTATATTACAGACTCCGTTTAATATATCACGCTTACAATTACCTAGGCACTATAAAGATAGACCCTACTACGTACTCCTAGTTCTAAAAAGCTTATAGGCCTCTAGTTCCGTCTAACTCCTTAAAACCATACAAGTTCATTTATAACTCAGTACTAAGGTTTTCCTATAACAGGGAGGCTTTACTCAATTAGATACTGTTACCAAATAACCAAAATATATAGCAGTAAAAAGGATCCGTGGTTTTAAACATATTTAGGTAGTAGTAGGATTCTAGCATCTTAGCAATAATTAATAAGAAAATGCGTATATACCACCATTATTAGTGTCTAATTAATGGGCGACCAAATTACGGCTAGTTAAGAACAATAGTCTACGGTCTCTACCAATAGCTAATAAGACAAGACCCTCAGTATTATCATCTCTATTGCGCTCTTAGGCCTAATAGCTAGTGGCGACTTATTTCCTACCCTTATTATACAAAATTCGCGGTTAAAGGAGACTCTATAGCTTTCCGCCATATTAACGTTAATATTCCCTCGCTCCTTAAAAGTAGACGCGGTGCTGATATAATCTAAGGGGGCGTTTCTCTAGATAATAAGACTAAGAATAACTACACAATCATCCTTTTCGGCATGCATTATTACTTAGAATTGTAGTGGGCAGATCTTAAAGCGCGAGGATTGGCTAAGGGTAATAGATTTATACATAAAATCTCAGACCATAACTGGACCGCTAAGGACGTAGAGAAATATACAACCGACTAGGTAGCTTAGCTATATAAGAAGGGAGATATATGTATAACTATGCCTTACCTTTCTTATAGAGCGAAAGGACCTTTAACTGGGACCCAGCGAACAATACTACCATAGTTTATTAGTATTTAGGACGATTATAATAACCTTAAGGTTACTAAAGGAGGTACTTAAACAGAGTTAGTAGATACGCACTAAGACTTAAAAGCGCCGCCCCATACGCTGTCTAGACATGCCAATCTCTATAGCGTAATTCCATATCACTTCCCTACAGCAGTTAGGCTTATAGCTGCCAGCACTCTATCTAACGCCCTTTTTGGTAAACAATAATAGGATTCTCTAGTAGTAATCTAAGATTATAATCTTCTTCTTACTAGTAACAGAAACGAAGTTATAAAATAAATACATTTCTATTATCTAAAGGCCATCAAGAACTATAAAGATGCGTTTTAGCTTATACATACAACTAAAGTAGAGCGCTTTAATAGCCGCTTATACTTCTACTATATTAACAATAGAATCAAGCCTTTAACTGTTATAGTAGATCCAAGTAGAGTACCCCTAGTTGTTATAGAAGGACAAAGTCATGCGGAGCTGCCTAAAGAATTATAGGACAGAACCGAGCAAGTAGAAGGACGCGAAAGAGCTATATTATCTAAAAGCCGCTAGTCTAATACATCTTATACTGCTTAGCTAGGCGGACGAGAACGGTCTCGTTTAACCAAAACAGAGTCTCCTCGTTTACCATCTTAGGTTTGTGGTAAAGGCAAGAAATATATATAATTACCTACCACACCTTCATTTCGAAGGTAAGGAGTTTTAGAGTTTTAGAAGTCGTTAGGGGACAACAACTTAGGTAGGGGAGGTATGTAGTAGTATAATTTGGCCCCCTAGATTTGATATCTAGATTAGGCGTAGCTTTAGGAGAGCCTAGGCCTTCTATATATTTTATATTATTATTATTCATTGCTTAACGTCCGATTTGGATCCCTATTGGGCCCACGCGGACTACTCCTTATATACATATAGGGAGAAAACTCTATTTAAGAAAACCCTGTGATCCGTCTCCCTATCTTTTGGGGCTCGCTTGCAAGTCGCCTGCAAGTCACTAGTAGTGCTCTACTACCTTACTTTTTAACCTCCTTGGGAACCACTGCTGCTATAACAAACCTACGGACGCGCTAGTATTACACACTGTACTCTACTCCTGTAGAGTTATTAGGGGGCGCCTATTACTCACCCCTTTGCTTTCTATTACTATTTCCTTTGCAACCTAGAACTGGTCTAGTACATTTTAGCCAATAAGCCACTAGGTAGCCGCCTTAAGGCCTTTCTATGTTGAGAGCAGTGTATTATAGTTTTCTATACTAGCTGCTAAGAGCATTGCTTCTTGGCCAGTGCGTAAAGGGCATAATAGTATTATATGTTTTAGTATCTGTCTTAGCCAGCTATATTTGCACCTTAGGCTACCTACTAGGACACCCACCTAGTAAAGCCAATCTTTTAGTCCTATTATTCCTGTCCTTAAGAGTGTTGCTATTATATTTTCTGCCTTTGTTAGGCCCTCTTAGAGCCCTTAGGTATTTACCCCCTATAGTATTACCTATGCTATAGCTTAGGTTCCCCTTACCTGAGTCTGCCTCTATACCTTTAACTCCTATTTATCTCTCCAGCGTCAGTCCAACCAGTATTGTATTACGGTAGATGGTTTTCTAGTACTCTTTTATACTCTACTTTAGCTCCTTTCTCTCCCTTACTATTGTCTTTACTGGCCTTTTACGCGTCTCCCTTCCTCCTCTATATAGGCCTAGGCCCTAGCGCCGCACCATTCTTCTTTTACTTTCTCTACCTGTTTTCCTAATATATCTTCCCTACTTTGGGGTTGTTGGTTTCTTCTCCTATAGGGCACCCTAGGGTCCCTCTATAGTTTATTTAGGCGTGTCTTGATATACTTTATAACGTTAGAGTTGCGTTCCTTTTACACCCTTTACATTGCATCGGCTTTAATATATAGTTATAGGGGGGGAATATTGGCTTCCTTCTTGAGCAGTGCTATAGCCGTTCGCTTATACCCGCCTATTATACTCCTAAGGCAGGCTGTTTGGACCTTTTGGAGTGGTTTAAGGAGTGATTTAGGGGGGCCTTTTTTAGTTTCTCTAGTGGCCCAAATGCTAGATCTATACGTTATGGTTAGCCAGATAACTGCTGTGTATAGTAGGCGTGACCTCTGAAAGCATAGACCCTATATAGAATTAACAATCCTAGATATGGCGATATACTATGCTTAGCCCTTATAGGCCGCTTGCGCTATATATGCGCTCTACTAGAGCTTACTGTCTACCTATACTTCTAATACCCTTAGGCCTTAAACCAGTTGACCCCTAAAGCCTTGGATATAGATTATATGCTAAAAATCTGCAGATTAGTTACGTTTTCTTATAAAATAGATTAGCTGGTATTTCTCTAGTAAGAATTAGACTCTATATCGTCTTGCCTATTCTATATAGGTGTTATAGGCTTTCTCTAGTATCCTGCAGTTCTCTGCGGCTGTTGGCCTATATATAATTAGGTTTGTATTATCAATAAAGCCTATTCCCTAGGTCGCCCCTTTCTTAAAGGTGTCAAGCAGGTTGCTTATAAAGAAGAGGAAAAGTATAGGCGATAGAGGTAATCCTTGTGGTATTCCTATTATAACTATAATAGGGGGGCTCTGGTATCTGCTAAAGACCAGTAACATTTCTTTCTAGCCTATAAATCCTTAAACAAACTAAATGATCTATTTTGGGAAGCCCTTTACCCTAAGGATATATAGGAGACGCTTATGGGGTATATTATTATAGGCGCCGCTAATATCTAGGCTAAGCATTAATACTATAAAGTCCTTTTATATAGCCCATGCAGTTTTAATGGTAGTAGCGAGTAGTGTAAGTGCTAATAGCGTTAAGCGATTCTTTCTTGCCCCCATTTAGCTTTATGGTAGTAGGGCGTATTTCTCTGCCGTGTCTACTATATAGTCCGCTATAACCTTTTCTAAGATCTTGCTTAGGGTGTTTTCTAAGGCAATAGGGCAGTAGCTTCCTAGGATTAAGTAGTCTGCTTTGCCTTCTTTTTATAAAATAACCGTTGTTATAAATCTTCTAAGTTACGGGTAGTAGCCTATTATAAAGCATGCTCTGGCTACGTCTGCAAGCTAAGGTGCTATAAGTGGTCTATAGGTCTTTAGGGCTTTATTTAGGATCCTATCTAGTCCTAGTGCTATGTTGTTTAAAAGGCGGCTAATAGTTCTAGCCATTTCTTTAGTTGTTATATCACTGTTAACCCTTAGGCAAGTCACTAGTGTTTTACCAGTAATATCGCTAAGGTCTACTAGAGCTAGTTAAGGGAAAAATCTTTCTATAAGGATCTTTACCTTCTTATTATTGTTACTTATAGCCTATAGTTTGCCTGCTCTTTATAGGGGTAGTAGGTGTAGATCTTCTACTAGGCGTCCCGCCTTTTTCTTTACCTATTTCGCTATGGTCCAAAGGCCCTTATTATAGGGGAGACTCAGGTTAGTAGTGTATTTATTTATAAACCATCTCCAGTTATTCCTTGCTTCTTTTCTTAGGGTATTCTTTAGCTAGTTTCTTATGTCTTTATATTGTCTCTCGTCCTTAGAATCATAGCTGCTTATATATTTCCTCCTTACTTATTGTTAGCCGGCTATAAGGGCCGCGCACTATGCGGACTATGCGTGTCGCGCGTAGGGGCCCGGTTTTAAAACTAGGCAGTGCTTTTCTAGCCCACTTTTAACTGCTACCTAGATCCTTTCTAGTCTTTAATTAATTTCCTTGGGGGTAGCCAATAAGCCTTGCTTATTTAGTATTAGGTGGATTTCTTCTAGGTCTTAAAGTTATTGTTTAATTATATTAAGGAAGCTATCTATGTTAAGCTTCCTTATTGCGTATCTTTTGCTATTTAGTTGCGCCTTAATGTCCAGATCTAGTTATATCTAGATAGGGATATAGTTTAAGGTAAGTGCCCATTCTTCTTTAGGGGAGCACCTTTTGAGTCTCTAGTATAGGTTTTCATCCATAATTATAAGGTTAATTGTACTTTTAGCAGTGCCCTATTACCATATAATTGCACCTAGGGGGGTAGCTAGCTTAAGGCCCCCATTATCTATAGCTCTTAGTAGGCACTCTGCCTGTTAATTAGTAGCAACATAGATACCCCCCTACTATAGGTGGTAGAGGTTTATGTCTTCTAGTAAAATGGACTCCGCGTGTTTAGTTTCTAGCAAGCTTATTACAGATATAATGTTCTCTATCTATGCTACCCCTTCGACCCTAGGGTTATAGACATTAATAATTTATACTAGTCTCCTATATATCTGGATAGTTATAACTGCAATATCTAGGTTAACTGCCTGCTATAACCATAAGGCAAGGCTGATATTTTTGCTAATTATAAAGTATACGCGTATAGCTGCTTTTGGTTTATATAGAAGCTAGAATCCTTAGGGGCAGTATATTAATTATATATAGGTATTGTAATACGGCTCTTATATAGTAAGAATATAGTGTTTCTCTAGGTCTAGACTGTCTAGTAGGGGCCTTGCTAGACGGTGGTTCGTATTGCCGCAGTTATACTATATAATGGTCAAGTAGCGGACCCCTAGTGGGGGTCCTTTACCTCTCCTTCGCTCCTCGCTTCTTCTGTTTCCACTTTCTCTAAAATGTTCAGAACTTCCGTCTCCTGTGTTTGCTCCCTAGCCATTACTTATTTTATATAGAGCTTTCCATTCCTATGTCTTGTGTTCCTATTAGCCTTTCTAAATCTAAGTCTGTTATTGCCTTTAGTTCTTTCCCCGTTCTTACTAGTTAGCTATATACCCCTTATAAGCTAGCTGCGTGTGTTATGTTTACCGCGTTAAATCTAATTCTTAATTATCCCGGCCTTGAACTTGCTGTAGTTATCTATAGGGGTCTTCCTACTGGGCGTCCTCTTTCTTGTGTCCTATGTGTCCCTTATGTCCCTGTTCAGTCTAGTGATGTCGCGCGGCGTCCCAGAATATATATGCATTATAAAACTACTATATATAGCAAGTTTGCCTAAACTGCTTGCCCAGTTCCTTGCCACGGTTAATATAGCAGCTGGTGGACAAAGCTAGCTCCTACCTATGTGTACCTGATTTGCTCTATAAGCCTATCCTTACAGCCTACCCCTGCCTAAATAGACTGACACGCGCATCCGTCCTTTCGGGCTATACAGACAGTGTTATTGATAAGGTATTGATCCTTCCTCTAAGATAGGTCCACCAGGAGTTAGAGCCTAGTAAAAGGGTAAGGTTCCTAGAGTTGTCTGTCACTACCATTATATACCACGCCCTATAGCCGTTGGCTGCTTCGCGTTACCTATAACGCTCTTATAATAATAGGCCGACCGTGTCTTGCAGGCGTAGGCCCATAATAACTCGATGCCGCGCAGCTACTGTCCCTTAGCCGCCTACTAATTAAACTTGTTGTCCTCCTATTTTAACCAATACCTGTATCTAAGTCCGTTTCAGCCTGCCTATATAGGTTTGTCCTAGCTCTTTCTTAGTCCGTTTTGGATTAACGTTGCTGCCTAAAGAAGGGTGCCCCTAGCTCTTTCTTAGTCTGTTTTAGATTAACGTCGCCGCCTAGAGAAAGGTTAACGCCGCTGCGTAGAAAGGGAGGATTAACGTCGCTAAATGTGGTTAACGGTGTTGAGATTCTTCCTGTGCCCTTGTTAGAAATTAGCGATGAGGTGCTGACTAAGCTCTGGACATATTGCGAGGTCAAGCTCTGCATGCAATCTATATAGATATCAACCGCATCTACTGCATTACGAATCAATCAATATTTATCGTCTACGTCATCTCTATTATTAAATAGACCCTCAAGACACCTCCGCTGTAACCTTATAACCTTGTAATTCCAACAGGTTATAAGCCCAGGTAGCGACACCTCTCCTGACTCGAAAATCGACCCCAAAAATGACCTTCTCTACCTCAACCTCAACGACACCTACATACGATCACAAGGCCGGTAAAATCGTCATTTTCAATGGAGACAACTTTGCAGACTGGGAGCGCACCTACAAGGCAGCCCTAATCATGTTAGAGGGCTGGGATTTTGTCACTAGTGCAGAGGACCCAAATCGAGTTAATTTAGCTAACGGAAGAAGAAGATGAGGGGAAGCAAACAAGATTATCTACAATTTGATAGGAGATGACCGTCAGGAAGAGATGCGTGTAATAATAAAGGCGTATAATATTTAAGGAATATAGGAAGAAATAAAGAAGTTTAATAAGGCTAATAATAAGGTCTATATCTCCAGACTCCATAGAGAGTTCTATAGCACTACATTTAACCCTATAAAGATGCAAATCATCGAGTTCCTCTAAATACTTAATCAATTCAAGATCAATCTAGCCTTAACGCCTCGAGCACTTACTAATAATAATATTAAAGAGCAGCTTCTCTTGGCCCTCCTAAGCGATGTTATATAGTAGAATGCGAAGACCTGGTATTTATAAGATAAACGAGACCTCAAGAGCTGCATTACCCTTCTTTAGGAGTAAGAGACTACTCTCCCTACACAAGTATAAAATGCAGCACTTATATACGAGAGGAAAGACGAACCTAGGGGGAGAAGGGGAAACTAAGGTTAAGGTCAAATAAGGGGCAGAGGCCGTATTGGTAGATTCGATCATTCCTTATTGCGTTATCGCCATAGCTTGTTGTCTTAAGTGAGCAAAGAGCCAAGATAACCAGAAAGAGACGAGTGCAGAATATACTATTAGAAAGGTTACTACCAAAAAAACTGTCCCCTACTTAAGCAATTCCAATTTAATAATGCTAGGAAGACAGATCAAGGTGCTCCTAAGGCAGAGGAAGCAGGGAATGTAGCAATAGCTAAGGAAGAATTTGACAGTAATTTAATCTACCTTAACCCTAACCCTAAACGTGCTATGCTTACAACAACGTCTCTAGCTTAGGCTCTTGACTTAGGAGCAACTAAGTACTTTACTAGTAACTAATCAGACCTAACATACTTAAAGAGATAAAATACGCCACGATAGGTCCGTACTGCAAATGGGACCGTTGTCCCTGCTATAGGCTATAGTTAAGTTTAAATTGGTACCCTAAAGCTAAAAGACATCTAGCTTGTACCTTTGTTTAAGTTAATTAAGCTAATCTTAGTAAGAACTCTTACTTAGGAAGGCTACTTAATTACATTTAACCCAGACGATTAAGCTACTGGCAAGCATAAATCAGGTACAACGTTTAAGGCCACTATAAGGAATAACCTCTATGTGCTACAAGAGCATTAGGAAGCATTTAATGCGACAGTAGAAGCATACAATTTATAACCAAACGTCAGTAAAACAGATGCTAAGCTATAGCACTGCTAAACTGGACATACAAATTACAGTGACCTATTTAAGCTACAGCACTCCTCACTAGGCATAAAGCTTAAGAAGAGAGCAGTACTAATTAGTAAGAGTATGTGCGAAGCTTGTCTAGCTGGGAAGATACGAGAAATACTAAGCAAGAAGACAACTAAGCGCAAGAAGATACCTAGTTAAGGGCTATACCTAGATACTACGGGACGAATCGGTATATTAATTAGAGGTTACAACTACTACCTCCTAGCCCTAGACAATGCTACACGCTATACTTGGGTTATTCCTCTTAAAACCCTCTAAACTAAAGAGGTACTACTGCATATCAAAGAGATCATTACAAGGGCAGAGAGGTTTACTGGCAATAAAGCTGCATGGATTTAAGCGGACAATAGAAAGGGGGAGTTTGGCCACAGATTTTAAGACGAACTAATACCCTAGGGTATTAACTTTAAACCTTATCCGCCATACAAGCACTTGTATAATGGCGCAATTAAGCGCGCGATCTACACAGTTAACTACAAGACAAGGTCACTTCTATTTCAAGGAAATATACCAGTTGAACTCTAGTGCTATGCAGTTAAGCATGCTATCTGGATCAAGAATTAAGTACCCACCTCAGCACTTCCATTTGACGATAAGCACAGTGGTGCTATTATACCCTATAAGGCATACACCTAATAAGTTCCTAACTTAAAGAATCTAGTCGTTTTTGGGTATTACGCTAATCCAATTAATACGCTCAAGAAACACCCTAGGAAGTATAATTTAAGAATGAAACCTAACTACGTTTTTATAGGGTTAAAAGGGAGTAGTTAATTTAAGATGATAAACCTATATACCCAAGCAATTAAGCTATTTAGAGATGCTAAAGTAAACAAGTATAGGTTCCCTTATAGAGCACCTTAGGTGCAAGCTACAAGACATAGTAACCAAGTGGGCCGCTTAGATTAAGTGGGAAGCCCAGGTTAAGATTAAGCAGGACGCTTGAATTACGCTATAAGCTAAGCCGCGAACCAACCTACACCTCCCCCTATTACCTTAAACGCGCCGACAGAGACTCTAGTTGCAAGAACTATAAGTAGGCTAGATAGTAACCAAGTAGGCCGCTCCGAACGAGTAGAAAGCCCAGGTTAAGACCAAGTGGGCCGCTCTAATTAAGTAGGAAGCCCAGGTTAAGATTAAGTAGGACGCTTAAATTAAGGTAATACTAAGGGTAGGACGCCTATATAAAGTATATTAATACGTATTCCTTATACGCAGAGAACAAGGTCTGGAAGGTTACTAAATATAAGGGTTTTTAACAATACGGTGGTTCAGTTAGTAATAGCTATAAAAGCTATTTACCTAGAAGCTGAGAACACTACCTCTATAGGAGCACCTATAGCACCTTTTAACGCTATTGAGTTAGATTAGGCCTTAAGGGAGGACGCTCCTGGCTGGATAAAAGCTATCTTTAAAGAATTCCTCTCACTTAAGAGGATGCACACCTATACCATTATAAGGGGGAGAGTACTAAAAGGAAGGTCGTTACTCCCAAGCAAGCTAGTTCTAAAGCACAAGTACAATGCTAAGGGAGAAGGCAAGACTGTGCATTTAGGGAGACAAGCAGACCCCCAACATTAATTATTTTGAGACATTTACGTCTATTGTACGATACGACACCTTTAGGTTCCTAATAGCAAAGGTAGCAGCTAAGGACCTTAAGCTCGACCATATCGACGTCGAAACTGCATTCTTAAACCCGCCGTTACAAGAATAGATTTATATGCAGATTCCTAACCTATTAAGAGACTTCGAACCTAAGCTTAAGGGCGTAAAAGACGTCTACTTAAAGCTGAATAAGTTACTTTATGGCCTAAAGCAGGCACCGAGAGAATGGTTTTAGATGGTTAAGAAGTTCTTTAAGAGCATAGGTTTGAAAGCAGCTAATACTGACCCTAATCTCTTTATAGGAAATGAAGTATATATCTTGCTATTTGTTAACGATATACTGATCGCAGGAAAGCGCCGATACCTCAATATCACAAAGATAAGAATCTTAAGAGAATAGAGATGCAAAGACCTAGGTCCTATAGAAGTATTTATAGGCTTCTAAATTAAGCGAGATTGTACGAACTGAACCCTTAAGCTACATCAGATGATGTACACTAAGAAGCTACTTGAACGGCTAAAAATAGACAACTGTAATCCGGCCAAGCTACTAATACCAGTAGGTACTGTCCTAAAGCCTAATATTAAAAGCCTCCTTAAGTATGACGATGCGATAGTGTACCAGTAGATTATTGGCTCTACGATCTACCTTTTAAACTGCATATGTCCTAATACTAGCTACGCTGTCGGTTAGTTAGCTAGGTTTATGGCAGCACTAGGAGAATTGCATTACCGCTTAAGCAAGCAGCTACTACGATATCTAAACGGCACTCTTAAAGCAGGAATTACCTACTTAAGTTAAGCAGTCTACCTTCCTCTATGCAAGCTTACGTTATTTACTGGTTACAATATCTTTACTAATACTACGTGGGGAATAGAACACGATCGGATATTATTCCAAGGCATAGCAGTTATACGCTATGGGGGAGTAGTGATCTGGATGGCTTAAAGGCAGAAGTTAACGGCATTAAGCTTAATAGAAGCAGAGATTATGGCGGCATCAGAAGGAGTAAGGTTAGTAGTATAGCTTAAGAAGCTAACAAGAGATCTGGAAGAGAGAGATAACAACAACCCTTTTATCCCTACGCTCTACTGTGACAATAAGGGTACGGTCGACCTTTTATACAACACAAAATATTACTAGAAAGCCAAGCATATCGAGACTTGATACCTCTTCGTACGAAACAACATGGTTCAGCAAGGTCGACTTAAAGTGGTACATATACTAGGTAAAAATTAGTTGGGAGATATACTCACGAAATAGCTACCGATTGACCAATTTACGAAGTACTGTGCAACGCTAGGAATTGGTAACTGACGGAGACGGTAACGGACGGAGACGGGGCAAGTTACGGAGGTTTTTCGCCTACTATAGGTTTTCCCTCTGTACGTAGGCCAAATGGCACTTGTAAGGTATTTGGGAATAGCTTTATAATT
>Ga0307507_10003532_pt1 | contig 30039 bp, 3 predicted proteins | sample 7_EM_MG_FD_207223 | JGI IMG/M metagenome (GOLD analysis project Ga0307507, IMG submission 207223) | Populus trichocarpa ectomycorrhiza microbial communities from riparian zone in the Pacific Northwest, United States - 7_EM | ecosystem: Host-associated > Plants > Roots > Unclassified | place... | reverse complement strand
TCGCGCACGAGTCGGCACAATAAGACGCATCGAGAAATTTCGACCTGTAATTTTAGAACTTTATATTAGCTAAAATACATAAATAAGTACATAAATAAATAAAGCGGCCCTTAAAATATAATCGATTGCCTTTTAAAGTGGTTAACTAGTCGACTGGTGGAGATATATTGCTCTTTAGTAGCGTCGCGTTCGATTAATAAGTCGGTATTTATACATTTTCGCACCAAAGGCCCTCAGACGGCAAACCAGACAGGAATCCAAAAGACAGGGGTTAAATAACGCTAACAGGGGTTTTATAAAGCTAGTAGGGATTATTATAAAGCTATACCATTTAGGTATTAGAGGATTTACTGTCTAGTTTGCCGTCTAAGTCGCTTACTAAGATAAAGATAATCCTATAACTTACAAAGTGCCGCCGCCACCTCCCGTAATTGTTGACAATAGTAATTGTCGGTATCACTTCCGGTGATACGTAATGCTATTGTAATAGTATGGGTGGTAACTGATTTTAATTAATGCTTATTAATTCTCCTATTCTATAGGTGGAATTTAGTGGATTTTTTAAGCTCGCTTAGCTCACGTAATCAACCCCTTTTAACTCGCATTCGTAGGCAAGTTGCCACAAATTGCCCTAGATTGCCGTCACATGATAACAATTTGCGGTTATATAACTGTAAGGACGCAACCTTAATCAGACACTAGGAGTATTTAGTTTTTAATAGTGCTTAAGCACGCCGCCTGCCAAATTCCACTACCTTCTACCTATTAAATTCCACTACTTTCCACCTATTGAATTCCACTAAATTCTGCTAAATGGCTAAAGTAACTAATCACGATTTTCTATGCCCGGCATAAAAAATCACTATTGGCTCGCTTAGTACTAGCGCCTTGGCTACTGGCTTAATATCTTTACACTCTCTATTCCGATCTTTCCATCTTCTCCTCTTTCTACCCATTTAGTGACCTGTAGCTTAATTATATTCGTATTAATTAGGTCCTTTAACGCTTAATAAGGTTTTAATTTTATTATAGCGTCTGTAGGGTTACTGCCTCTATTGATTTATTTAATCTCTGCTATTTCTCTTCTCTTATACAATTATTGTAAATATATTAGGTTAACTATAAGTTGTTTCTCTTATATTGTCCTAAGTTTAACTAGGCAGTTATATAGAGATTTTGAATTGGTATAAAGGGTAAGCGGTAGTTATTTAAGTTATAGAATCTTCTTAATGGTTGCTTTAATTGCAGCTCTAGTGTTAAATCCGTGGGCTATACTATATAGTTTAGATGCTAAGACGCTTTGTATAACTTGCTTACATTTAATAGATAACTAATAGAGGATATTGGCCCTATTGTCCTTATCCGCAAGTATAATAATAAAGCCGATTTAAGAAGAGAGGTTATAGTTATTAGCAAAGGACAAGTCCATAAATATTATTAGTTTAAAAGTGCTTGTATTAAGTTATACAAAGTAAAGTCCTTAGGAGGGGCTATTAATTTGCTATTACAGCCGCTTATTAAGCTGCTTTATATATTCTTCCTTTAAGTTAATAACTTATGCTATAAAGGAGAGGTTAAAGGTAGCTTCTAGTTAACAAACTATGGCGATATAGGCTCCTCTTACTCTCTAGGCAATATACTAGTCCTTTAGTGTAACTGCCTTGCGGACTTCCCCTCTGGAGCTAGTTAGGTCTATAGCCTTTATAGTAACTAACTTTAGGTTCTAGCATTAATGTTTCTAATTAAGGGCTATTAAGTCCTTTTCTTGCCTAATACAGCCTCCGTTGAACTTAATTAGGGTATTTAGTATAAGCTTCTCTCTCTTCTTTACTAGAAACTTTACTTCCTAAAGCCTAGCTTCTTTAGCCTCCGCAAAGGTTTTATTAGCAAGAAATAGTATATTATTGGTCTACAGTCCTATAATTCCAAAGCTGTTGCTATTTGTATATAATAAGTAGGGGTTATATATTAACTAGTTTATCCGTAGCTTATTAAGGTAGTGGCGGTAGTATATATTAAACCAATAGTTGCCGGCTTCTGGGACACTATAGAGTGGTTTAATAACTCTTAGAATTAATCTATTCTTTAGTTTAAGTTCTAGTAGTAGGTATATAAAGAAGTCTCTATTTAGGTGGATACTGGACTATATATAAGCTTATGAGATATTGCGTAGGTATAAAGAGGCTAGTCTTCTTTCATTTCCTTATAGGGTTGCTATAAGTGCTAAAATAATTCTCTAGCTAACACGTTAAATAGTTAGTAATTATGTTAAGACTAGATCTTTACTATAGTTATTATAGGCTTATATAACTAGTCTAGACTTTTTAAAGGCCTTATTTGTTCTAGCGTTCTTAATCTTATTAATAAACTGGGAGTTAAAGATTCTGACTCCCTTTAGGATATCTACTATATTAATAAACTTAAAGACGCCTTTTTTAAGTAAACCGTTTATCTCCTTGCGTTAAGACTCTGTAAATGACGGTGAGGTACACTTAAGGGTTATAGTATTAGGTTTTATTAGGCTGTTATTAATAAATATTAATACGTCCATAATTTTTTACTAGGACTTTATTAGCGATTATTATGTCCGTTTTAATCTTTGGAGGGGTATAGTAGTTATTGGTTCCTTGGTTAATTCCTTAGTTAATTTCTTAGTTAGTTTCTTAGTCGGTTCCTTAGTTGGTTCTTTAGATAGCTCCTCCTCTAGTTCCTTATTAGGTTCTTCTGGTTCGGGTTATAGGTATAGCTTTACTGTTATGGTCCTAAAGTTAGTAGGTCTACTAGGGAGTTATACCTTATATATTTCTCCGTTAATCTTAAGTAACTTAAATGGGCTAGTCCATCTGCCGCTTTGTCCAGTATTGCCTTTACGCCATACGAGCACATCTAAGTTAAGGGGGAGGTTGTGGATTATGGTAACAGATAGACTATTTTATTAGTTTAGTATATTATTAACTTGCTTCTTTGCCCTAATCCTTGCAATCTCCTCTATTGCCTTCTTTATAGCTGCCGCTTGCTGTGTAATAGAGGGTGCTAGTAGGTTGAGTTTGCTTATATAAGGGTAGGCACTAAAGATAAGAAGTGTTGGGACTAAGCTATCTAGGCCAGCTGTGTTATTAGCGGCCTTTACCGCTATTTGTAAGGCTAGTTCTTTAGTTATTCCTAAGTCTTATAGCTCCTCTATAATTATCTAGTATGCTTAGTATAGTATTAAATAAGCTCTTTCTACCATTCTAATAAACCAGTAAGCTTCCACTAGGACGCTCTTAGTTAATATGGCTATTACTATAGCATACTATTAAAACTCCTTGCTTGCGAAGTTCTTCCTGGTGTTATAGGTAATGTAGTTAGGTAGTCTAGTATAGGTGTTAATCTAATATAGTTATAGGATGTCCTAGGTATGTTTTATAGAGATATTATATAGCTATCTTATAGCTTGAAATCTAGTAGCTTTATTAATTATATAGAGAATAGGACTTCTATTAATATACATAATATTAATAAAAATAGAATGGTTAAAATCGGAATCTTGGTCTTCTTATAGTATAAATTTAAACTGTCTAGGAGACTTGCCGTGTTTCTAGCAGTAGGAATAGTACTTAGTAAGGTAGTTAATAGCCTGCTTATTAATATTATTATAGCCAGAGTGTTCTAGTACCTTATATAGCTTATCTGCTAATAGATGTCTAAAGCAATAGTAGAGTTAATGGAGTTTAGTAGTAGTTAGGTAGCAAGGGTTTTAATTAAATAAGTGGGTTATAAATAACTACAGTAACTCTTCCTATAATAGGAAGGGGTGACTAAATTAGCAAACCACTGGCACCGATTTTATTGGGGTGACTAGGATGTTCTTAAGGTTATTATAATAGACCTTTAGTATATCCATATCTGCAAGGCATAGTAGGAAGGGTATATTGGCCTTTATAATGTAAAACTCAATGTTGCCAACTGGTGTATTAACTGTAACGGAGCTAATAGAAGAGGTAGAACTGATACTAAACTAGACGTTAATAGCGCCAGCCTTTAAGGTATTAATAATGGTATTATAGGTCTTTTTATATACGAGGTATTGTCCATAACCTACTATTAATCTCTTTAAAGCTCCGGTGTTAATTATTACTCTATAGAACTTATTAGATATATACCGGCTAGTAGTAATATAGGCAAATAGGTCTAGGTCATTATGGTAAGCAATTAAATTAGTGCTGGTAATTATATAGGTAAAGGATTAGTCTGCTAAGTTAGTTATAGTATTAATAGCTCCTTCGTGCTGTATCGTTCTGAAAGAGGTAAGGAATAGTTTAGTCTATTCTTAGGTTAGAGATACTGTTAGTAACTTAATATTAATTATAAGAGCTTCTATTGCCTTGTTAATAGATTCTAAGTTAAGTTTATTACCATTGTTATCTGTTCCTTCATACTCAGCAATATACTATTAGGCATGTCTATTAAAGCGGCGGTTAAATCTGTCCTTAAACTTCTTCTTTAATTTATTACATTCTTCTCTAGAGTGTTTAGATAATTAATAACCTTCTTTGTTGCAGATAAAGCAGCGCTTCTTTAGTAATGCATATCGGCTAGATAAGGATAATTGTATTCTATAAGGTAATTAAGGGTATTATCTATGGTAGCGGCGGTCAGTAAAGAAGGCTTGGGGGTTCTCACTATTTAACTTTTTAAATATTATAATAGAGGATTGTAAGTTATTAATTAGGCCAGTTAAGCTGTTAGAAGGTTTAAAGTAGGTATATTAACACGCTAGTAACTCCTGGCAGGCGTTAATAAGCTTATTATAAAGGAACTTATCTATGCGTAAATCTGGGTTAAGACTATACTAAAGGTGTCTTAGTTCTTTAATAAGTAACTATAGGTAGTCTAAGGTTAATTTTCTAGCATTCTCACTCTTGCCTATTGTGGACTTTAGAGTTGTTAAGTTCTATTATCCTAATATACCGCGTCTGTATTTAGGTCCCTTAAAGTAATTGTGTATAGCGTTGTAGATTTGGTTAAATAAAAGGGTTAGGGTGACGTTTTTAAGGTTAGTGTAGTAGTGGTTAAGTGCTAGACCGCGTAGTATTATAGGGTAGGCTTTAACCTTAGCTTCTTAGGGTACATCAGCTCTGCTACAGAGGTTATAGAAGATAGTGAGTTTAAAGTTAAAGTTGTTATCTTCTCCGCTGTACTTATTATCTTCCGTGTATATCTTTGCAAGGTTTATTAACTCCTTGCCAAAACCCTGGTTTTAACTCTATCCCCTAGGTGGTTCTGGTTATAGGGTTAAGTTAATATAATTAGGTTCCTGTTATAGGGGTAGTATAGGGGTAGGTTAGGGTATAGTAGGTAGTATTATGAGTAGGGTAGAGTTCGTGGCTAGTAAGATTAAGATTAGGGTTTTAATAGTACTGGTACTAGCAAAGTTGTTCTTAAGGAGGTAGTTAATTCGTCCTAAGGTAAACTTTCCTCCAATTACTATATACTTCTTAATCTTAGGCTTAGTCCATTCTATAGGGTCTTCTTCTTATAAGGTATTAAATAGCGATTTAGGGACTATAGCATTCCTATGCTTCCTTATCTATACGCTATTAGTCTGTAGGAACGTTCAGAGCTTTTAGATACCAATTTAGTTATAATCCTTAAAGATTTATATTATAAAGTTTTAGAAATCTTCCTTATAGACCTCCCATAGTTTATTGTCCTTAAGGTTGTACGCTTTGTATTCTAGGATCTTAAACTTTACAAATTTATTAATATCCTTTGTAGTAGTTTTGTCGGACTGTAAGTTAATACCTTTAGGCCATTTCTCCTATTCTATGTTAACTTGTGCCCTAATGTCTAATATGTTGATTCTTGTCTCGTGACTCCTGTAGAGTTTAATTTTAGGTTCTGGATAAAAAATGCATAATAGACGCGAACCAAGGGCCTATTAAAGGGGTTGGTTCCTTAAGTACCTAATACATTTAAAATGCGTAATAGACGCAAACTAAGGGCCTATTAGATAGGGGTCGGTTCTTTAAGTACCTAAAGGCTATATATAAAAAATCAAGGGCCTATTAGATAGGGGTTAACTTTTTAAGTATATATCAACTAATGCTCCTTAACGTAATCTAGGTAGTATAAAATGTATAATAGACGCGAACTAAGGGCCTATTAAAAGGGGTTAGTTCCTTAAATACCTAAGGGCCGTGTATAAAAAATCAAGGGCCTATTAGATAGGGGTTAACTTTTCAAATATATATCAACTAATGCTTCTTAGCAGGCGAGATTGGTAGAGGCCTTTAGCAGGGACTAATCGAGCTTATCTCTCTTTGTAGATAATACGTCTCCTAATCTGTAATTACTAATTAGTATTAGTATCACTTCCGGTAATACGTAATGCTATTGCAATAGTATAGGTGGTAACTGATTTTAATTAATGCTTATTGATTCTCCTATTCTACAGGTGAAATTTGGTAGATTTCTTGAGCTCGCTTAGCTTACGTAATCAACCCCTTTTAACTCGCGTTCATAGGCAAGTTGCCGCAAATTGCCCTAGATTGCCGTCACGTGATGGCAATTTGCGGTTATATAACTGCAAGGACGCAACCTTGATCAGACAGTAATAGTTCTTACTTTATTAACTTAATTAATAATATACGATAGAAAATATAATCTAAATAATTTAAACTTCTTATTAAGTGGGAAGGATATAAAACATAAACCTAGGAAACCTATAAATAGATTAAGGCCAACGCGCCTTCCCTAGTAAAAGAATTCCATAAAGACTATCCTTTGCGGCCTGCTCTGGCTAAATAGATATAATATAAAGGTAAACAACTGCCACCTAATATAAAGACACAAAATATAATAGCAGGAAACTTAAAATTAAAAAGAACTTAAAACACATCACAACGCTTATAACACGATAAGTTATAAATTCTCGACCAATTTAAATTGTTTTGGACCTTTAGCTAAAGGGGGGGGTACTGTAACGGGACTAGCCTAGTTATAGTAGGAATGTCTTGGTGAAACACTCGACAGATAATTCTAACGCTTTAATTAAATTCTGCCAAATTCTGCTAAAGTTAATTAAATTCCGCCAAATTCCGCATGGACTTGTGCCCACGCGTCTGCTGCTAAGACCTCGAATATTTAGTTACAAGTTTCCTATATTCCTTTCTCTTCTTTACGTAACGTCTTGTACTTAGCAAGAGCTATATACCCTTAGATTTAGATAGAATTTATATTGTTCCTTTGAATCTTCCCTAAAGCCTCTTCGCGCCCTCACATCTAGGGGCGGTATAGTATACGGATCCGTTATAGGTTAAGCTGTATATCCTTTTTAAAAGCCTAGTCCCTATATATAGCATTAGCTTAGTAAATAGTGTCTATTTATAGCTAAATAAGGTTCTCTATTATAATACTGATTTCTTTTATAAAGGAAGGTATTAGGGGTATAGCTTTAGGCCAAATAAGCCGTCTGTTCCGTATATTAAGCTATAAGCCTAAATAGGCTAGCTATTTTCTTCTTAAGATTATATTATAGCTTTTAAGATCCATAATAAGGAAGGGGATGTTATACTACCTTTGTTTATTAACACGGAGATAGATCTATAAGATAGTTAAAATAGGTGGTCTTACCTATCTATTATACCCATAAATAGGAATTAGCTTAGGTAGTTCTTCTAAAGGTATATTTATTATTATTCATTGCTTAACGTCCAATTTGGATCCCTGTTGGGCCCACGCGGACTACTCCTTATATATATATGGGGAGAAAACTCTATTTGAGAAAACCCCGTAATCCGTCTCCCTGCCTTTTAGGGCTTGCTTACAAGTTGCCTGCGAGTTACTAGTGGTGCTCTACTACCTTACTTTTTGACCTCCTTGGGAACTACTGCTGCTGTAACAAACCTATAGACGCGCTAGTATTATATACTGTACTCTACTCCTGTAGAGTTATTAGGGGGCGCCTGTTACTTACCCCTTTACTTTCTATTGCTATTTCCTTTGCAACCCAGAACTGGTCTAGTATATTTTGGCTAATAAGCCACCGGGTAGCCGCCTTGAGGCCTTTCTGTGTTAAGAGTAGTGTATTATAGTTTTCTATGCTAGCTGCTAAGAGCATTGCTTTTTAGCTGGTGCGTAAGGGGCATAACAGTATTACGTGTTTTGGTGTCTGTCTTAGCTAGCTATATTTACACCTTAGACTACCTACTGGGACACCTACCTAGTAAAGCCAATCTTTTAGTCCTATTATTCCTGTCTTTAAAAGTGTTGCTATTGTATTTTCTGCCTTTATTAGGCCCTCTTAGAGCCCTTAGGTATTTACCCCTATAGCATTACCTATGCTATGGCTTGGGTTCCCCTTACCTAAGTCTGCCTCTATACCTTTAACTCCTATTTGTCTCTTCAGCGTTGGTCTAACCAGTATTGTGTTGCGGTAAATGGTTTTCCAGTACTCTTTTATGCTCTACTTTAACTCCTTTCTCTTTCTTACTGTTGTCTTTGCTAGCCTCTTGCGCGTCTCCCTTTCTCCTCTATATAGGCCTGGGCCCTAGTGCCGCACTATTCTTCTTCTGCTTTCTCTATCTATTTTCCTAATATATCTTCCCTACTTTGGGGTTGTTGGTTTCTTCTCCTATAGGGCACCCTAGGGTCCCTCCATAGTTTATTTAGGCGTGTCTTAATATACTTTATGATGTTAGAGTTGCGTTCCTTTTACACCCTTTGCATTGCATTGGCTTTAATATATAGTTATAGGGGGGGAATATTGGCTTCCTTCTTAAGTAGTGCTGTGGCCGTTTGCTTATACCCGCCTATTATACTCCTAAGGTAGGCTGTTTAGACCTTTTGGAGTGGTTTAAGGAGTGATTTAGGGGGGCCTTTTTTAGTTTCTCTAGTGGCCCAAATGCTAGATCTATATGTTATAGTTAGCCGGACAACTGCTGTGTATAGTAGGCGTGACCTCTAGAAGCATGGACCCTATATAGAATTAATAATCCTGGATATGGTGATATACTGTGTTTAGCCCTTATGGGCCGCTTATGCTATATATGCGCTCTATTAGAGCTTGCTGTCTACCCACACTCCTAATACCCTTAGGCCTTAAACCGGTTGACCCCTAAAGCCTTGGATATAGATTGTATACTAAAGATCTGCAGATTGGTTACGTTTTCTTATAAAATAAATTAGCTAGTATTTCTCTGGTAAGAATTAGACTCTATATTGTCTTGCCTATTCTATATAGGTATTATAGGCTTTCTCTAGTGTCCTATAGTTCTCTGTGGCTATTAGCCTATATATAATTAGGTTTATATTATTAATAAAGCCTATCCCCTAGGTCGCCCCTTTTTTAAAGGTGTTAAGCAGGTTGCTTATAAAGAAGAGGAAGGGTATAGGCAATAGAGGTAATTCTTATAGTATTCCTATTATAACTGTAATAGGGGGGCTCTGGTATCTGCTAAAGACTAGTAATATTTCTTTCTGGCCTATAAATCCTTAAATAAACTAAATAATCTATTTTGGGAAGCCCTTTGCCCTAAGGATATATAGGAGACGCTTATAGGGTATATTATTATAGGCGCCGCTGATATCTAGGCTAAGCATTAATACTATAAAGTCCTTTCGCATAGCCTATATAGTTTTAATGGTAGTAGTAAGTAGTGTAAGTGCTAATAGCGTTAAGCGATTCTTTCTTGCCCCTATTTGGCTTTGTGGTAGTAGGGTATGTTCCTCTACTATGTCTGCTATGCGGTCCGCTATAACCTTTTCTAAGATCTTGCTTAGGGTGTTTTTTAAGGCAATAGGGCGGTAGCTTCCTGGGATTAAGTAGTCTGCTTTACCTTCTTTTTATAAAATAACTATTGTTATGGATCTTCTAAGTTGCGGGTAGTAGCCTATTGCAAAGTATGCTCTAGCTACGTCTGTAAGCTAAGGTGTTATAAGTGGTCTATAGGTTTTTAGGGCTTTATTTAGGATCCCATCTAGTCCTAGTACTATATTGTTTAAGAGGCGGCTAATAGTTCTAGCTATTTCTTTAGTTGTTATATCGCTGTTAACCCTTAGGTAAGTTACCGGTGTTTTACTAGTAATGTTACTAAGGTCTACTAGAGCTAGTTAAGGGGAAAATCTTTTTATAAGGATCTTTGCCTTCTTGTTATTGTTGCTTGTAGCCTATAGTTTGCCTACTCTTTATAGGGGTAGTAGGTGTGGATCTTCTACTAGGCGTCCCGCCTTTTTCTTTACCTATTTTGCTATAGTCTAAAGGCCCTTGTTATAGGGGAGACTTAGGTTAATAGTATATTTGTTTATAAACTATCTCTAGTTATTCCTTGCTTTTTTTCTTAGGGTATTCTTTAGCTGGTTTCTTGTGTCTTTATATTATCTCTTGTCCTTAGAATTGTGGCTGCTTATATATTTCCTCCTTGCTCATTGTTAGCTGGCTATAAGGGCCGCGCACTGTGCGGACTATATATATTGCGTATAGGGGCCCGGTTTTAAAACTAGGCAGTACTCTTTTAGCCTGCTTTTAATTACTGCCTAGATCCTTTCTAGTCTTTAATTAATTTCCTTAGGGGTAGCTAATAAGCCTCGCTTATTTAGTATTAGGTGGATTTCTTCTAGGTCTTAGAGTTGTTATTTAATTATATTAAGGAAGCTATCTATGTTAAGCTTCCTTATTGCATATCTTTTACTATTTGGTTACGCCTTAATGTCTAGATCTAGTTATATCTGGATAGGGATATAGTCTAAGGTAAGTGCCTATTCTTCTTTAGGGGAGCACCTTTTGAGTCTCTGGTATAGGTTTTTGTCTATAATTATAAGGTTAATTGTACTTTTGGCGGTACCCTATTACCATATAATTGCACCTAGGGGGGTAGTTAGCTTAAGGCCCCCGTTGTCTATAGCTCTTAGTAGGCACTCTACCTATTAATTGGCAGCAATATGGATGCCCCCCTACTATAAGTGGTGGAGGTTTATGTCTCCTAGTAGGATAAACTCTGCGTATTTAGTTTCTAGCAAGCTTATTATAGATATAATATTCTCTGTCTATACTACCCCTTTAACCCTAGGGTTATAGATATTAATAATTTGTACTAGTCCCCTATATATCTGGATGGTTATAACTGTAATATCTAGGTTAACTGCCTGCTATAACTATAAGGCAAGGCTGATATTTTTACTGATTATAAAGTATACGCGTATGGCTGCTTTTGGTTTATATAGGAGCTGGAATCCTTAGGGGCAGTATATTAATTATATATAGGTATTATAATACGGCTCTTATATGGTAAGAATATGGTATTTCTCTGGGTCTAGACTGTCTAGTAGGGGCCTTGCTAGACGGTGGTTTATATTGCCGCAGTTATACTGTATAATGGTTAAGTGGCGGACCCCTAGTGGGGGTCCTTTACCTCTTCTTTACTCTTTACTTTTTCCGTTTCTACTTTCTCTAAAATGTTTAGAACTTCTATCTCCTATATTTGCTCCCTAGCTACTACTTATTTTATATAGAGCTTTCTATTTCTGTATCTTGTATTCCTACTAGCCTTTCTAAATTTAAGTCTATTATTGCCTCTAGTTCTTTCCCTGTTCTTGCCAGTTGGCTATATGCCCCTTATAAGCTAGCTATGTATATTATGTTTACCGCGTTAAATCTAATTCTTAATTATCCCGGCCTTAAACTTACTGTAGCCGTCTATAGGGGTCTTCCTACTGGGCGTCCTCTCCCTTGTGTTCTATATGTCCCTTATGTCCCTATTTAGTCTAGTGATATTACGCAGCGTCGCTTTTGGCCTATTAAGGCTTAGGATGGCTGGCTTAGCCCCCTAGTATTAAAGGTAGGAAATGCTAGGAAGATACATATGTCCCCTTAGCTTATTGCCTATTGTTTCCATTTATATAACCTAGTATGCAGTTATTTCTGTAGCTATTAAGCCCTTTTCTTCTATCTCCTGTATTTAATGCAGTCTTCTCTCTCCTACGCCTTATATATGCTTTGGTGACAGTTCGCGTATTTTATTTAGTCTTGATTTGTATATTATCTTATATTATAGGGGCCTATATAGTGGCCGCAGCATACCTGTGCTGCGTATGTGGATTGGGTGTGTCCCTATTATATATAGTAATAATATCATTCCAGGTGTAGTCTGTAGTTGTAGAGCCTTGTGTTATATATAAGGCTATTTATAATTATTCCTTTTTAGATAAGAAGTTTTTGCATTCCTAGTATATATACGCTAACGATAAGGGAGCTATATGTTTGTTTGTTATCTCCCTAGCGAGTTTCTAGCGCCCCTTATATCCTCTTATTGTTCTTATTATATGCTTAGTTTGTATTTTCCTGTTAAAGCTATTGGATTTGGGTAATTACGAGTCCTAGTATAAGGCGTTCCGTTTGTTTTACTATCTCTTATATAGTTGCTGTATTGTTTGCCTGGCGTCCCCTTTTTACCCCAAGGCTTATAGGAACTAACAGGACTTTAACTAGGTAATCTTTATAAAGCACTTTTATGCTAATACGCTCTTCTAGCCTATCCCCTACCCTTACAGCCCGTTCCTTTGCCTGTTAGTCCTTTAGGGTAACTCTAATGTCTTTACTCCTAAGGTATTGGACTGTAACGGTATTGTAAACCTCCTTATAAATTTCTATAAAAACTTCTATTTTTGATTGTCCCCTAAGTTCCTCTGCCTTTTCTGTATTTGGTTATATTATAATTATATACCCGGTTATTGTTTTTAGGGGGGTAGGTTCCCTGTGCTATAGGAGCGCAGCTACGGCGGCCTAGGTGCGGTTTGCCTATAGGGGGGGGTTTTGTTTATCTTTAATTTTGTTTAGCCGTTGGAGGATTTAATTAAGGGTTTACTAGAGGGGTGCCTAAGGTTTACTAGACTAGAGCTATTCTGCTAGCTGTATTAGTTTATAATAGCTAATAGATGCTCCCCTATAGTTCCAGATACTAGACGCGTCCAATAGGCTTTATATTTTGTTAGATGCCTTTTTAATTAGGGTATTTCTACTTTCTGGTGTGGTATTTGCCCGTCCTTATTGTTGTTATGGGAGGCTATTATTAGGTATAGGTCTGGCGGTTACGCGTAACTACATACCACTGTCGTTCCACCTGTGCCTTCCCTATAATGTATGCATCTTAGGGGATTATCAGGGTGTTTTTCAGGGTTCTTTTGGTTGGTTTGGTCTTTTTGGGCCAGGTACAGCAAGAGCTCCAAAAGTCGAACTCTAAAGGTATATTTAAAAAAGTTAGCTAGCTTTGCAGCGTACTTTATATTAATTAAGGTAAAGGTATTTGCTCCTAAGTTAGCTAAAGCAGAGGTTAAAACTTAATATCTATTACGGAATAATGTATAAGGGATAGTATAGCTTCTTCCACTAACTAGCCAACCTAGATTAATATATAACATATTAATCCCTTTTAACCCTAGAGAGAAGTCTTCCTCTAGAGTTCCTCTTTTTTTAGCTCTATACTATCCTCCTAAATTAATAGGACCTTATTTATCTTAGCCGCTATTAGGCAGTCCTTTATAAAGTGGTCTTTTTAGCTATATAAAAAGTAAGCTCCTTAATTACTAAGGGTTTGCCTATAGGGGTTGCTATATATAGGTCGAGTTTATACCGGGCCCATAGTAGGACTAACTGCGTAACTAGCTACTAGATTAACAATAGGCTAAATATTTAGTACTATAGGAGTTACAGCCCGTACTAGGGCACTATTAGCTGTTCTTATATTACTTATAGTCTGGTTTAGAGGGTTTCTAGCTTTATACTACTTAGCATATGCCTTAATTTAATAGAGGCCTTAATTAATAGCTAAGCACTAGTCTATTAGTTTTTTTAGCGTCTATATAGTAGTAAAGATTGATAGTATAGCTCGCTATAGGTCTAAGGTAAGCTTATTAAATAGGTTTAGTAGCAGATCTTCCTAGGGGATTTAGGCCTAGCCGGCTAGGTATAAAAAACGGGTCTAAAAGGCTAAAAAGGTCTCTGTTATTTTTATATTTAGGCCTTTATAGTTAAGGCGGGCATTCTATACCTTAAAGGGGTTCTTATAAATAGAAGATAGGTAGTTAATTATTTCTTCTCTAGAGAGAAAGGGGTCTGCTAAGTTCTGGGTATATTACGGACATAGATGCGTCTGTGCGTCCCTACTAGTATGGCTAAAGATATAGACCATTTCAGCTCAGGTGGTAGAAAAGTGGTCTATATTAACTTTAAGCTTGTCTTATAGTTAAAGCTTCTAATTATTAAATATAGGGTTAGTTCCGTCTATAAGTAATAGGGGGTCTGCAACCTTTGCGGACCGCAATAATACTAATACTATATATTAGGCTAGGGCCTTAAGGACTATAGCAAGCCTCTAAGTGTCTAATAACTCCTTACTAGGTATAGAGGTGTTTCTAGTTTTAAGCAGCTCTTAAAGCTATTTAATTTTAGTATTAGCTACTACGAGCTCTTTTTAGGGGGTTAAGACGGCGACTATTTTACCATTAAAGGCATTTGCGGGTCCTATAGCGGCTTTGCCGGCTACTATATTTCTTAGTATAGTAGTAGGGGTATTAGGTAATTTCTGGTGTTTATTTATTTTTTAGGGGTTCTGGTCCATACATATCTTATTCTTAGGTTTCGCGTTTTATCTATATCCTTATGGCCCTAGTAATATCCTTAGGGTTTTATTATATATCCTTATAGTTCTAGTAATGTCCTTAGGGTCCTATTTTGTATCCTTATAGATTGTCACGGATTCCGGCCACCTGCTTAGTGCCCTAGCAGGCCATAGCACCCTAACAGTATATAGAGCCCTCGTGCCTTCGCACCTCTTACACCTTCGTGTAACATCCTGTCGTGTACTTAGTTAATACTACGACGTTCTCAGAGCCTCTCGACCTCGTCTCGTGACATAGATATATTTAAGTTCCTTCTTAGGAAGAAAGAGTAGTATAAGCTTTAGATAATGTTAGTAACTTAGTTAATTAAGGCATAAGTATAGTAAGAAGGGCGCATATAAGCCTATATAATTGGATTGTCTATAAATAAGAATCTAAAGCTAGAGAAAGGAAAGGAGAAGAATAGCAGTACTACTTAAGGTTTTATGCGGCCCTTAAGTTACATAACTACAACTATCTAAAACTGTCTGCAACTGTCTATAACTATCTATAACTATCTATAACTGTCTACTATAATCCACCGTTTTCTACTAGCGCCGTAATAGCATTAGTATAAAATAAATACTAGAAAAGTTCTTTACCTTTTTATAGATATAAAATCTTTCTATACACCTTCTAAATTCTTTTTCCTACTAATTACTCTTTAGAATTTGTCGCTTAATAAATTATTTCCTTATAGCTAAATTTTAATAAGGGTTATACTTTGTGTTATACCTATTTTTTTTTTCCTTTAAACTCTATATCTTTAGTAAACATTCGTGCTAGCTCTTTACTTATACTATTAGGAGGAGCAGCAGATATTCTAGCATAACTTTTATCTATTTAGTCTCCTACTTTATATATTAGAATCTTTATTTCAAGTTAGAAAAGGAGGAGTAAGTAATTGTCCCTACCTATTATATAACCAACTACAGTACCCTACCAAACTACCACTGTTTTACCTACGTATTGTCTATATATTGCCTACGTATCAATTACGTATCACGCTGATTTAGTTACGTATTAGTCTCCCCTTTTATTTATTTCTATACCTTCCTTATATATAGAGAGGGGCTCTAGAGCTACATTTTACAAAAAAAGTCATTTACTTAATCCTCCCGCATTATAAAGCTTACAGTTATAACCCTAGATTGCACTACCTGCTAACAAATTAAATACTACTTTATTTAAGAAGTTACTACTTCTACTACCTTTGCAAGTGTCTTAACCTTCTTTACCTATTAAATAAACGGACAATTAAACCCAATAAATATACTAGAACGTACCAGAACAAACTAACAAATTAAAACATTAAAATAAGGTTTTGTTAAGATGCTAACCTAAACCCTACCTAATCTATTAAAATTCTAAAAATAATAACCAATACAAGCAAATCTTTATCTAAAATTAACCTTATTCTTAATAAGCCATCTAATTAGATGCAATAGTTCTTTATTATTTAAGATACTGCTAAAACCAATAAGGTATAGTAGTACATTAACCTATTTAAGATAAAAGATATGCTCCCAAAGCTAGAACCTCTAAAACAACCTATACCTACGGACGTACTTCCTATAGCTATATTAATAGCACAGCTAGACTAAACCTAGCTTACTATATACAACCAAATCTACGCATATACTAGAGGAAAGAGTAGGCCATAAGTAATATTAGCAACTACATTGTTTAATTAACATCGGCAACCTACCTTCCACTTATCAACGGCCTTAATATGGTATATAAATAGCTTTAAGCACATAAGAAAACACTAGCCCCTACTACCTTAGGTTAAAAGCATAACGTCCTTAATTAATACATAGTTTTAAAGGCCTATAATAAAAATCAGAGCATTAATAAATAGTTAAACAGCTAGAGGAACGTCTATAAGCTAGTAGAGTAATTAGAGCTACCAGACGTCCAGGGATTTAGACCATACTATAATCTTATATAAGTAATTAAACCTATCTCTTCTAGCTTTGTAGGAGCACTAAAAGTAGATCTTATTTAAAAAAAAATAGAAGGACAAAGAGGCCCTATCCATTATTAATCTTTTTAAAGAATTTAAGGAACACTACTGTATGCAGCAAGCATTATCTACCCTAACTACCAATAACTCTGCATTTGCAACTCTTTAAGGCAACTTAAATTCCAATTTAGACTCTAACGGCAATTCCAATTCCAATAGTAATTTAAATTTAAATTTAAAATAAAACAAGGAATGTATATACGGCCTTATATATCAATTTAATAAATGCTACTACATTACTAAGCATAAGCGCACTTAAGGATGGAGACCAAGGGCAGGCATCTAAAAGAAGGTAGATAAAACGATCTTATCTATACTTTAGATCAAACGTATTATCAACTATATCTAAAAAAGAAGATAGGAAGTAAAAGATAACAATTAAAACATAGAATCTACAATTAATTTTAATTCTAAAACCCTACCTTTTACTACACTAACTAGCCAAATTCCTTTTAAACTCTAGAATACCTAGATACTTAACCCTAGCGCAAATACCTACGTCTACAATAATAAAGAAGACTTTACCTTCTTATACCTAGCAGCAGAAGACAACTACCTAATTACTGGCGGAAATTTTAAGAAATTTTAAGCTTATAAAATAGTAACTATTACTGTTAATACACCTACTGAGAAGTTAAAAATAAAGCTATCCTATATAGCACTAGCACCTACCTTCTTTATAAATATTATAGCACTTTTAAGAGCTACTAAAAATAATATCTATTTTAACTTAGAATAAAATATAATATACCGTCTAGCAACTAGCAAAATAGTATACTATGCAAAATAACTAGGGGGCTATTAGGCACTAATGCACAGAGAGCCTATAAGTATCCTAGATTTAACTTAATTAACATTCTTAACCTCTAAGAGGTATTAGCTAAGCCATATAGCCCGTAAACTAATTAGAGCTATAGCTATAAAATAGCATAAAATACTCGGCCATACAGGACCTAATGCTATTAAGTAGCTTCCTAAGCACGTTATTAGCGCAGAGCTAACCAAATTAACTACTAAATAAGCACCGCTTAAAATTAAATATAAAACTTGCTTATTAGCAAAGTATATATAGCAGATCTCTTAAAGACAAGAATATAAATTTCTAGCCACTTAACCATTTAAACGGCTAGCATTTAATATTATTTACCTTAGAGTACTAGAATATAATAGCAATAGATATATTATGCATTTCTATTACATATATTCTAATTTTAACTTTATGTTTACCTCTAAGAATAAGAACAAAGCTACCGTCCTACCTATCATTTATAAGACTTACCATTTAATTAAAACATAATTCCACTAAGATATTATCTTCTTTTAGAGCGATAATAAATAAGTATTTAGATAAATAGAAGATACCCTATAAATATAGTGTACAGATAAGGGAATTACCTTTAAATGCTAAGTACTATATACTAAGGAACAAAATGGCGGAGCTAGATAATCTGGAAGAACCCTTATAGAATAATTAAGATCTATATAGCTGGAAGCATCCTTACCCCTATCTCTAGAACTAGAAGCTTTCCTTACTACTAGCTATATACTTAATTAAACACCAAATAAGTAACTAGGGTAGAAAACTCTGTATAAGATTATCTATGGCAAGCCGCTATTACTTACCTATATATATAAATACGGTTATAAGACCTATATACTAAACAAATAGGTTAGGAAGAGAGACAAGCTAGCTCCTTATACATTAATTAGACACCTAGTTAGCTATAATTTAACTAATATCTACTAAATCTGAATTCCAAGCCTTTATAAAGTTATTTAAATTAGAGACGTTATATTTAATAAGACCTCGTTTTATAACCCTAAGGGTTAAAATATTAACTACCTACTAAGGGAAGCATTAGAAGACACTATCTAGATAATTAGTCTACTAGAACCTCTTAAAGATAAATCTAAGGACAAATCTATCTTATATAGACCTACCTTAAATATAGATTAAATAACTATATTAAATAATTTGGCAGAGCTTCCTATAAAGAATACTAAGCAGTTACCAACTCCTAGCAAAATAGTATCTCTAAATCTGCTAGAAATAAATACCACACTAAAAGGACCTTAAGACTATATCTTAGATATAATTAAAGCAATTCCTACCTAGCTAAGCTTACTAGAACCATCTAATAGAGTAACTAATATAGCTCTATAAGCTAGTAAAGTCTTAGCCAATCCTTTTACTAACCTTATCTTATTAAAAGGCTCTAAACAAATTTAACGCTAAGCGTATATAGCAGCACTAGCCAATCTATCTACCTTATTTAGTTACTATACTAGATTTGCTACAGGACTGGTAAAGGATATCAACTAAACTAGATACTTATCTCTATATTAAAACAATTAGCCCGCGAAGCCCTACTGCACGTGTCCACGTCGCCGCGGGTGGAAATATTATTGGGAAATCATTCCTTATAATAGCTAAGTGCAGAGGCGATAGAGGAGAGCCGTCACAGCGCGCTGCGCGCGCTGGTGTTGCGACTCTATAGTGTTAAGCCTACGACGTGTACATCGCCCTTAATAATACTAGGAGTCCTACTGCCCCTACTTAGGGCTCCTGCTATACCATCTAGGGGGGCCATTAAGGGAAACTAGGATATAAAAACTGCCCAACGTACAACTACCTGGCTCGCAGCCAGGCCTAAAACTGGCCTTATTTAGCCAGTTAATGTAGACGCGCCCTAGGCGTATAACAGGACACCCTTAGGCTTGCACTAGCTCTAAGACTAAGAGGATATAGCAAGGGCGTAGGGAACCTCTTTTTATAAGAACTTGTTAAGGTTAACGCGTTATAGATACTTTATACAAAACTTATTAAGGCCATAAGGCCACCGCGAAGAACTTATTAAGGCCCTACCCAGAGAACTTATTAAGGCCCCTCTATAAGGGCCTATCTAGTATCCAATACACCCAGGTAACTTAGAAGAGGGTCTTAATAGGCATAGTACACACAACCTAGATAACAGCAACGTAATAGCGACGTATTAGCAACGCAACGGCAACTAGACGGCTTAATAAGGTAAAAACACAGGTAAAGCTCTAGGCAGCGGAAATATAGGCCAGCTTTAATAGCCCTATAGCGTACAACTTAGTTAACTTATAGTTAACCCATAGTTGACTTATAGGTAACTTACAGAAGGGTCTTAATAGGCATAGTGCACGTAACCTAATGCGTATATATATAAGGCGACTTATAGGAGGGTCTTAATAGGCGTAGTACACGCAACATAATATATATATATAGGGGAGGCTATAGGGGAAACATAGGCTAGTTAGACAAGGTCTTAACAGTTAAAGACACAGGCCAGCTTATAAAATTAGGGGACACAAGCTTAGTTAGTAGGAGAGGGGGGAGCAGGTCGTCTAGTACAGGACCTAGTATCTCTACGGCCCCTCTCCTGCAAGACACGGTTGGCCCATTATAAGGAGACTCTTATAGGCAACGTAAAACGGGAACTAGTAGTATATAGGGTGTTACGCCCCTATATTACTACTAGCTTCCCATGGGGCGTAGTATATAGTAGCTACTACTGGCTCTAAGGACCTTACCCCTTAACTAGGCTCTGACCTTTAGTGCACCTAGTAGGTAGGTAGGATTATACCCTAGCTAGAGAGACTACTACGTAGCTTAAGAGAACGGATATATATGTCGGTATATTAATAGACGGAACCATTTGCCTCTAGGGTGGCTCGCTAGTAAAATATACTTAAGGAGTAAATAGGAGTTACTTAGGCGGGAGAGGCAGTGGCTTAGCCTTATCTATAGAAGGTGTACCTAACCATATTATAGGATGCAGCTACAACGCCCCCATAGGATTATATTAGTAGGCGCGAAGATAGGAGTTACGACCCCTAGAAATAGCAGCTTATGCCTACGCCGGCGGAAACAATAAAGAAAGGCGTAAAACTAGAGGCTATAGAAGGCTCCTAAGCTATATAAAAGTGTACCAACTCTAGGAGGAAACTCTTATATAAACTACTAGGGGGTAGACTAGCACTCGGGTAATACCGTTATAAGATATCTAAAAGAACTGGTGAAACTCCCCACAATTAGTAGTAGCAGCCAACTGCTTATAGATTGGGACCAAAGCACTATAAAACTGGGGTAGAGGCCTAGATAAGCAGGCATATTAAACTCTACTATATTACTAGCTAATATATAACTACCTACCAAACAGCCTGCCTCCAGAGCATAATAGGCGGGTATAAGCAAACAGCCATAGCACTGCTTAAGAAGGAAGCCAATATTCCCCCCCTACAACTATATATTAAAGCCGCTGCAATACAAAGGGCGCAAAGTGAACGTAACTCTAATATTATAAAGTATATTAAGACACGCCTAAATAAACTATAGAGGGACCCTAGGGCGCCTTATAGGAGAACAAACCAACAACCCTAAAGTAGGAAAGAGATATTAGAGAAACAGGTAAAGAAAGTAGAAGAAGAATAGTGCTGCGTTAAGGCCCAGGCCCATATAGAGGAGGAAGGAAAACGTGTAAAAGGCCAGCAAAAATAATAGCAAGAAAGAGAAAGGAGCTAAAGTAGAGTATAAAAGAACGCTAGGAAACCATCTTCTGTAATATAATACTAGTTAGACCAATACTAGAGAGGCATATAGGAGTTAAAGATACAGAGGCTAACTTAGGCAAGAGAAACCCAAGCCGTGGCATGGTTAACGCTATAGGGGGTAAATACTTAAGAGCTCTAAGAAGGCCTAATAAAGGCAGAAAATATAATAGCAACACTCTTAAGAATAGGGATAATAGGACTAAAAGATTAGCTCTACTAGGTAGGTATCCTAGTAGGCAGCCTGAGATGCAAATATAGCTAGCCAAGACAGACACTAAAATATATAATACTGTTATACCCCCTACGCACTAGCCAAGAAGCTATACTCTTAGTAGCTGGCATAGAGAACTATAATATACTACTCTTAATATAAAAAGGTCTTAAGGCGGTTACCCGGTAGCTTATTAGCTAAAATATACTAGACCAGTTTTGGGTTGCAAAGGAAATGGTAATAAAAGGCAAAGGGGCGAGCAATAGGCGCCCCCTAATAACTCTACAGTAGTAGAGCAAAGTTTGCGATACTAGCGCGTCCGTAGGCTTATTATGGCAGCAGTGGTTCCCAAGAAGGTCAAAAAGTAAGGTAGTAGAGCACTATAGGTAACTCGTAGGCGCCTTATAGGCGAGTCCTAAAAGGCGGGGAGACGGATTACAGGGTTTTCTCAAAAGAGTTTTCTCCCTATATGTATATAAGGAGTAGTCCGCGTGGGCCCAATAGGGATCCGAATCGGACGTTAAGCAATGAATAATAATATTAAAACAATCTTCCTTTTAAACCAAGAAATCTAAAAGAGCTAAAAAAGCACCCTTTAACTGCTGGCTTTTAAAAGGCTATAGAAAAAGAATATAACAACCTAAAACGCTAAAGGATATTTAAGACTATCCTAAAGGAAGAAGTAAATAATAAGCAGATCCTTTCACTAAAATAGGTCTTTAAATACAAGTTTAATAGCGACGGCTACCTATAAAAGCTAAAGGCTTAACTGTATATTTATAAAGACCTACAGATTACTAAGGAAGAAACCTATATAGCAACTCTAGCTGCTTAAATATTCCGTGCCCTTATAGCTATAGCAGCCGCATTTAATTTAGAAATTTAATAGTATAACACTATAAACGCATTTATAAATACAAGACTAGATAAGCTAGTCTACTATTACTACCTAGAAGGCTTTAATCAAAACGGACATATCCTAAAGCTACTTATAGCACTATACGGATTAAAAATCTCACCTTTACTTTAGTATAAAGAGCTTACTAATATACTGGCCAAATTTAGATTAAAACCTATCTTAGGTACCAACTGCCTTTACACTAATAGACAACTTATTATCTTCTTTTATATAGATGATATTACCATTCTATTTGCCAAAAAGGACCTTTAAAAACTAGAAGAATTTAAAGCTAAACTGCTATACTAATATAAGATCCGTATATTAGGAGACCTATAGTGGTTTCTAGGAATCTAAATTAACCAAGATTAACCAAGTCAAAAGATCTGGCTCTTTTAAGACTCCTATATTAAAAAGATAGCTAATTAATTTAATATTTAACTACTAGGAAGATTTCCTAAGTCACCACTTCCTACTAAAGAACTAACTCTATCCAACCAGCAGACGAACCCTTAAAGAACTCTAGCCTATTAGCAACAAGTCAGTTCCCTTACGCATCTTACTGTATTTAGAAGACCTAATATTACTAAGACGCATTCTAAGCTGGCCAAATTCCTTATAAATCCAAACTAAAAGCACCTCAATGCAGTAAACTAAGCTATTGTCTACTACCTTAGAACAAAATTAACAGCTATTAAATACTCTGGCGAAGTATTTGGAGTATATATCTACTTTAGAAACCCTAAGGGAGAAGACGTCACCTTTTACGGAGCATCCAACGCAGTATTTTGGACTATAAAGACACCAGATAGAGCTCTTAAGGATACCTATTTATGCTATTTGGAGGACTAATTAATTAGAAGGTGACTCTATAATAATTAGTAACTTACTTAACTACCAAAGCGGAGCTTCTCTCCCTATCTACGGCTACTGTTAAGATTATCTAATAGCAGCGTTTCTTTAAGGCAATTAGCTTTAATTTAGAACGTAAATTTACCCTACTATGCGACAATATGCAGACTATATAACTCCTAAGACAGGATACACTAAAGCTTAACACCAAGCTTTAATATATTAACATCTATTAGCACTAGCTTAGACAAGAGGTCCAAGACAAAAAGATTAATGTATAATAGGTCCTTATAAACAAGATGCCTGCCAACAGCTTTACTAAAATTCTACCCTATTAAAGGTACAAGGCGTAGATAAAGCAATTAAATTTAGTGGATATTTGACATTAAATTACTACTACATCATCTAATAAAGATTCTTAAACATCACCCCACCCCAAATTATATCTAAATTTCCTATTTTAGTATAGTTTTAACCTTTATTTTTTCTACAGCTTTAACTACACCGTTAAATCTGGGGGGTGTGTAACCAACCAAACTACCACTGTTTTACCTACATATTGTCTGCGTATCGCCTACGTATCACTTACGTATCACGCCGTTTTAGTTACGTATTAGTCTCCCCTTTCATTTATTTCCATGCCTTCCTCGTGTATATAGAGAGGCTCTAGAGCTACATTTTACAAAAAAAGTCGTTCACTCAATCCTCCCGCACTGCAAAGCTTACATGTCATCCTCTACATTAAAGATGCCGGTCCGAGACATAACGTATCTCGAAGAAAAGCCCACGGCTTTAGCTGATTGCACCATCCCATCATATCCTATTGGCGTTATTGGCGTGTGCAGTTACCAGTGATGGAACTGGATTGGCGTGGATTGGCGGCAGCCTTCAAATCCACGCCAGCTGATATAATCCTTGGCGGCGCTCCAGGAGCGCTGCTGGATATCCAGCTGTCAGCACGGAGGTCTTGGCACACTTTTAGTGTTGGTTAAGGAAGGTAGTACAGCTTGTACCAGCTTCGGTGCCCCCCCCCCGGTGCGCGCGCAACACCACACACCTAATTTCGCTTCATCTGCAGCTAAATTAGTATGTAGAGCTAGCAGAAAGCGGTGTAGTACGTGGCCAGGGCTTGAGCCACGGCCCACATTAATTCGGAGCTCGGAGCTCAATTTTGAAGCTATTCTGAACTTCTCTCCTTCACCAAAAGTCGTGATATCTGTTCCAGATCGTGGTATTGCGAAGCTTCTTTCTCTCATCAATATGAGCTCCAAACGCCCTGCTCCTGCCTCTGCAGGTAGTCCCTCTAGTCGCCCACCTACTCAGCGATTTCAATTGTCACCAGTAGTGCCTCCCTCAGCGATCGGTCGTCTAGCTCCTTTTATACAGAGCTTGAGTATGAGTATGGTTGTGGATCTTCCACCCGCATATAGTAGCCAACTTGATATACAGCTTAACTACCCTCTACCGCCAATGTACAGCACCCCGCATACATCACGACAGGCTGCCTATTTTGCTGCAGGCAAGCTTGATGAAATTCTAACTAATCCAGTAGCTGCCAAAGAGCACGACAATAAGGAAATTTGACACTTTTATATACTGCCAGAACGGAATATAGCAAGAGCTTCGCGGCGTGCTGGTGCAGCTCCCCCTATATTGCGAGGCCAGCCGCCTGCTAAGAGGCCTCAATCACTAGAGACTTCAGTATATAAGCCTTTAGTAGAGAGTGAAGAGGAATTGGCTCTAAGGCTTTAAATGGATCAGGAGGAATATATAGTAAAGCCTTTAGGCTGAGGCTTATTCTTTAAGTATTGCTTGGTGTTGTTAGCAAATCTTTAAAAGATAAGTCGCTTAACTATTATATTAGCTTATACATTTCCTAAGGCTCGCCTTGGCCTCTTAATGATATATAATCGCGAAGTTCTTCTTAAAATTAATAAGGCTTTATAGTAGAAGTTTACTAGTTATACTTTCCAAAGGAAGTTATGTAATACTACTATAAAGCTTACTAGGTAATTGAACTCTATTAGATTTATATTCTATCTTAACCTAAGCTATATAATTAATTAAATTAATTCTAAAGAAGAACTCTTAAGAGTGGTAAAAGGGTATTATAATTGTAATAACGGCTTATTTGAGCAGCTTAAAGTTAGACTTATTATAGATTATATTAAGATAATTAAGTAGTAAGCCGCTTATACTTCTACCTATTTCTTTATAATAATATAATTAGTTTTATAGTTGGCTTTAAAATCCTTATAGAGCTCTTTACTAAATACGCTACAGCCTATAGATGGTAATATTACCGCTTTTTCTATAATTCCTAAAATAAGCTTTATAAGGGTATCTTAACAGTAGTAGTAACTAGTACTAGGTATATTAGTAAGTCAATTATAAGCTTATATAGGAGGATATAAGAGAATAGGGTTAGGCAATTAATTAAGGCCTTATTACTAAACATACTCCTCCAGTTAGTTTAATATAGAAGTTTCTTAAAAGGAAGACAGGTAATAAGAAAAAGGAATAACTTACCTCTAAGGCCTCTACACTAAGTACTCTAGGTATTGTTAACCAATTCTATATTAACTTAACTAGTAGTTACTATAGGCGCCTATCTATATTTTTAGTAGCTTTGCTCTCTAGCTTAAAGTTATTACTAATTGCTATATCCTTAAGGCGTTAATTAGCTTGTAGATTTATAGGAGTATTTTAAATAGTATAAGAAGGTAGTAGAAGACTTAGAGGCTTAGAAGGAAGATATTAATACTATTTACCAAATTGCTTTTACTAAGTAGTAAGATTTAAAGATAATTAGAGAGTAGAAGCCAGATAAGCAAAAAAAGACACTAATTAAGGTAATAATTAAGGTAGGCGTTCTAGAGGCAATTACTAAAAGATTATAAGTAGATATTAAAGAGTAGAGAAGTTTAAGAGGTATACTTAGTGGTAATTTACGTCAGGAAAACGGGAGAGTGGTAGGGGCTAGCTAGGGGCTAGCCCGGGGCTGGCCCGGGGTCATTTTAGCTGGATCCGCTGATCTGCTTATATATACTTCTTTACGCTAGCCCAGGGCCATATTAGCAACATTAGCACATTTTATATATTTTATACGTTTTATACATTTCGTATGTTTTATATATTTTATATAATATTTCCTATAGCTGCAATATTTATAATTATAAAATAAATAATAAAATTCAAAGCTCAAAATTCAGAATTTAAAATTTAAAATTAATGGTAGCTATAAGGGATATCTCTCGCAGAGGCTCTAAATCGTTAATTGGCGGTGTTGGTATCACCTGGGGGGTACTGCAATTGCAATAAGTAGTTCTGGTTCTTGGTTTATTCGTGTCTCTCTTGTCTACCAAAGGAGAAAGTAAGGGGTAGTAAAGGTCGGGCTATCTATCGGGCCGTAGGTAGTCAGGTGACCTACGCTACGCCTGCGCTACACCTACGCTACGCCTTTGCTACGCCATGCGACCCCTGCCGCATATACTCCACGCCATTCATCTAGTAACAATATATACAACCTCTACTTATACAGACAGGCGGCGTTCCCGATGATCCGCCGGCCATGTACTGATTTCCTAACTAGGCCTAGTGCCTGCCTGTCCTGCCTGTCCTGCCTGTCCTGCCTACCTATCCTACCTATCCTACCTATCCTACCTATCCTACCTATCCTACCTATCCTACCTATCCTACCTATCCTATCTATCCTACCTATCCTACCTATCCTACCTATCCTACCTATCCTACCTATCCTACCTATCCTACCTATCCTACCTATCCTACCTATCTAACCATCCTACTTGTTCGTGCCTACCTGTCGTGCCTGCCTGTCGTGCCTAATTGTCTATGTTTACCTATCTGTATCCTTAATTTGGGTGTAAGGTCGGCCTGATCGAAGGCTCTGCTTGATTTAATTGCGATTAATTATATTAATTTAAATCGTTCTCTCTAGGCGTTTGCTGGCTGTACGTTTAAACGGTGGTTGTCTGGGGTGCCTCCCTAAGAGGCCTTAATTCGATTTGATTTGGTAATGGGATAATATTAAGGCTCTAGTTTGATTCGATCGATCAATTGAATTAATTGTGTGTTCGCTGGCTGGTTATTTAAACGATTATCGTCTGGCTCTGGCGACGGTGATCTGGTTCTGGCGACGGTCCTCTCCTACCTGCCTACCTACCTACCTGTCTGCCTACCTACCTACCTGTCTGCCTACCTACCTACCTGTCTGCCTACCTACCTACCTGTCTGCCTACCTACCTACCTGTCTGCCTACCTACCTACCTACCTGCCTGCCTGCCTGCCTGCCTGCCTGCCTGCCTGCCTGCCTACGTTAGTGTCTAGTTTAGTTTGGGGGAGGAGTCGGCCTGATCGAAGGCTCTAATTGATTCAAATCGTTCTCTATGGCCGTTTGCTGGCTGTACATTTGAACGGTAGTCGTCTGGGGTGCCTCCCTAGGATGCCTTGATTTGATTCAGTGACCAGCCAATATTAAAGCCCTGGTTCAATTTAATCGATCGATTAATTAAATCGTTCGTGGTATTTGCTGGCTGGTTGTTCAAACGGTCGTCATCCAGTTCTAGTAACGGCCGTCTAGATCTGGCAACGGTTATCTAGTTCTAGTGACGGTCGTCTAGTTCTACGACGGTCGTCTGGTTCTGGCGACGGTTGTCTGGTTCTGGTCACAGTCCTCTAGCTACTGTTCTGGTGCCTCCCTAAGTAGGGAGGATGTAAGGAAGGAAGGAAGGAAGGGTAAAGGTGGCATTTAGGTGTACAAGGGGTATGTAAAGGCACGTGTAGAGGCTGTTGGGAATATAGCGGGGACCCGATAGTACTTAGGACGATTTATATAATTGGGAAAATTAAAGTCCTGCTAGGAGCCTACTAGGAAGCCTACTAGGAGCCTACCAGGAGGCCTTTAGGATTTTAATACCCTAATATCAATAAATGTAATAATACTAATAATATTTATTTTATAGCCGTAAGCTAGCGTAATGCTAGCGTATAGCTCTAGGGCTTAGCTAATATGGCGGAAAGCTGGCCCTGGGCTCTAGGGAGTTGGCTAATATGGCTAAAAGCTAGCTCTAGGCCCTAGGGGGTTGGCTAATATAATGGAAAGCTGGCCCCGGGCCCCAAAAACACTTTTAGCGAAACTAAATTTCCTGCGCCACTTCCCGTTTTCCTGACGTAAAGAGCCTTAGGCTCAGCTAGTAGTAGATTTTTAACTTAAGTATACGCCTACTTATAGGTACTTATTATAATATACCCTTTTAGTAGTAATTCTTATATAAATTAAATATTATAAGCTTAAGGTATAGCTACGCCTTTTTTTATATAATAATATCACCCTATTATATTATAGAATCTTACTCTCCTCTACTAATATACCCGCTATAGATTTACTTTCTATAATCTCTATATACTAACTTAGAAAGCTATTAAAGCTATTACCCCATTACTTTAGCGCCTCTTTTTATATAATAAAGTATTATTAAATAAACTCCTTTAGCTTACTAAAGAACTCCTTAATTGGATTTAGATTGGGTAAGTATATAGGCAAGTATATAAGCTTTACGCTGGCTTGCTTAAAGAGGGAGCTAATATAGGCTAAGTAATAGAAGCTTGTATTATTTATAATAATTACTAATTTTGGTTCTAGATAAGGATTATAATAAAGTAAAAGGATATGCTTAATTTAGTAGTTATAGCCCTCCAAATTTATTAAGCTAGTATATACTAATAATACTAGTATGCCGTTAACGGTGTAAATAGATAGTATATTAACTTACTATTTACCATGATTATATAGTATATATTATTATTATTATTATTTATTGCTTAACGTCCGATTTGGATCCCTATTAGGCCCACGCGGACTACTCCTTATATATATGTGGGGAGAAAACTCTATTTGAGAAAACCCCGTGATCCATCTCCCCGCCTTTTAGGGCTTGCTTGCAAGTCGCCTATAAGTCACTAGTGGTGCTCTACTACCTTACTTTTTAACCTCCTTAGGAACCACTACTGCCGTAATAAACCTACAGACGCGCTAGTATTATACACTATACTCTACTCCTATAGAGTTATTAGGGGGCGCCTATTACTCGCCCCTTTGCCTTCTATTGCTATTTCCTTTGCAACCTAGAACTAGTCTAGCACATTTTAGCTAATAAGCCACTGGGTAGCCGCCTTAAGGCCTTTCTATGTTAAGAGCAGTGTATTATAGTTTTCTATGCCAGCTGCTAAGAGTATTGCTTCTTGGCTGGTGCGTAAGGGGCATAATAGTATTATGTGTTTTAGTGTCTGTCTTAGCCAGCTATATTTACACCTTAGGCTACCCACTAGGATACCTACCTAGTAAAGCTAATCTTTTAGTCCTATTATTCCTGTCCTTAAGAGTGTTGCTATTGTATTTTCTGCCTTTATTAGGCCCTTTTAGAGCCCTTAGGTATTTACCCCCCATAGCGTTACCTATGCTACGGCTTGGGTTCCCCTTGCCTAAGCCTACCTCTGTACTTTTAACTCCTATTCGTCTCTCCAGCGTCGGTCCAACTAGTATTGTATTACGGTAGATGGTTTTCCAGTACTCTTTTATGCTCTACTTTAGCTCCTTTCTCTTTTTTACTATTGTCTTTACTGGCCTCTTACGCGTCTCCCTTTCTCCTCTATATAGGCCTGGGCCCTAGCGCCGTACTATTTTTCTTCTACTTTCTCTACCTGTTTTCCTAATATATCTTCCCTACTTTGGGGTTATTGGTTTCTTCTCCTATAGGGCACCCTAGGGTCCCTCTATAGTTTGTTTAGGCGTGTCTTGATATACTTTATAACGTTAGA
>Ga0307507_10003531_pt1 | contig 30047 bp, 26 predicted proteins | sample 7_EM_MG_FD_207223 | JGI IMG/M metagenome (GOLD analysis project Ga0307507, IMG submission 207223) | Populus trichocarpa ectomycorrhiza microbial communities from riparian zone in the Pacific Northwest, United States - 7_EM | ecosystem: Host-associated > Plants > Roots > Unclassified | place... | reverse complement strand
AATTACTGCTTGCCATGCCATCCCCCAGCGGCTCAGCAGCACTCCTTTATGCGCATTTTCGAGAACGGAGATTCTCTCTGACAACCTTCATTGTCATGTTATATCTCTTCGTTAATATTACTGGAAGATTTAGTGTTGCCCTGTTTGGATTAACTTACAACTTGCTAGATGACCCTGAGTTGAAATTTCCTGTCCTTACCACAAAATGGGACTCCCTTGACTGTAGTATATTACTTACTCAGAACTTGAGCCAGATGAATTCGGAGGCAGTTGAGGGGCCTCGTAAGAACTCTACCTTCTGTCATACCATCTCAGTTTCACAGCAACTTAACTCACCGGTCGCGCAGGACCATACTTAGATTTGGCTATAGGTGGATTGGCTACACTTACTCGACAGCCAAATCTTAAGCATACTATTGGTGCACCTCAGGACTTGGACCATGAGATATACGAAACCCTCACTGTTGATGGCTCCACTATCTACGAAATTGATGGTGGTATCACACTCACATACAATATCACAGAGTATGACGGAACAAACTCAATACCATCGGGCCGTACTGTCAGCACCTGGGCTAGCTGTTCTATGTTCCACCTTGATGACTCCGGGTACTGGGAAGAATATGACTTTGATGACCAAACTTTTAACGGTATGTTATCCAAATCCCATAGCTGGACACAGATGGAAGGTTTCATGAAGCTTACATTAATTTTGGAAACACATTGGAAGAATCAAAGTAACGGGGAGACCATCGCTGAAGTATTAAGGGCACTATACGACAAAAGCCCCTGGTATGCGGGGTCGGAACTGGTTGCTTGGGCAGCACCACTAGCCAACAAGTCAAATGAATTCTCAGTGACCTGTAAGAAGTCGATCATCAATGATTTAGCCATATTTTAGAGAACTAATGTGTTATTCTCTAGATGTGGTGTATAACACAACAGTCTAGGGATGCAACTCAACCCTTTATGAGCTGGTGGAATCCCCCCAACTTGGAAATCTGTTTGACCCTGGCTCGATTTTTCTCTTACCAATTGCGGGCGTGATGGAACCCGAAAGAGAACTTTCAGCAACAGTGTTCACCACCACCGAGGGATTCTTTACTAGATACCCGGAAACATCTACAAGAACCACTGTGTATAACCCTAGGGTTCGTGCCCTTGTGAGGGGTGAGAAAAAAGATGATCTCGCTCCGGCAACTCCAGCCATAGGCATCTAGCAACCCGAGCCCCAGCTACTACCCGGGTTTGGACGGAAACTAAAACATGGCTTTCGGAAGGTTACCGTACCTCAACGGTCACCAAGGAGCCTCTAAGAAAGGGAAGAACATCCTCAGTTGCTTACCAGCTTTTTACTAATATTGAAAGCCGCACAAGCCCCTCTTTGGCTTGCAAACTCTTAATTTTTCCAATGATGGAACTGCACTCTCGGCGGAGCAAAAGGTGTATTACAATGGCTACGTCGCGACCCTAGTAGCCCGCCTTCCCATTGCCGCAATAGCCCTCGGAAACCAAATATGCCCTGGTATTAAGAAGGATCCTAAGGACCGTTTAAAGGAAGAAGTCAAAACAACGCTAGAGGTTAAATGGAGTAGGGTCGCTGGCGCAGCGGGCGCCATAGTCGCCGGTCAGATACTCACCATCGCAGTTGTTCTGTATTACTGCTAGAATGTGTATGTTCGGGAGGATAGTCATCTAGCTATAGCGGAGCTGTTGAAAACGGTGTTGATCAAGATTGACAATGGGAGTGTGATGACTGGGGTGGAATTGGAGAATGCTTTGGACAAGGTTCTGGGAGGTCCCGTTAGATATGGTACTCTCCCAGGCTCACAAGGAGATTATCCAAAGGTGGCTTTGGGTCGCGAGGTGGATTATAACTTTCCCGAATTTCCCCAATTCCGAAAACGCTCAGTGTTCCGGTGGTGAAATTGGGTGGTGCCGGTGCTGGCGGTGGTTTAGAGGCATTTTGCGGGGCTTGGTTTATGTGGAAGACTCTCTTGGATTGATAGGGTGGGGAAGAATGAGTTAGCCGTGCAGTAGATGGGTTAAAATGAGTAATGTTTTCACTTGATGTGTAATGGCGAGATGTGGCTGTCGATGGAGGAATTCATGGATTTTATTATTTTAAATAAACCCCTTTATATCTGAATTTTTTAGATATAAGCTATGTGTATTCCTTCTTTGAAATCGAATAACTCCCTTCTTCGATCAATTCCTTGATGAGAATGACGGCAGCAAAGCAAAGTGAACAAAAATATTGAGCTCTAGCATCTATGCTTGTCCTCAGCTCCGTAACTAACAGCCATAAGAAATTCTAAAAGTTAAAACTCTCGACTCAAACCATTTCTATAAACATGGAGGAATCCCGGAGCTTAATATTATCCAATCTTCCTATATTCACACGTACTGGGTATACAAATAATGCCCCAAGAAGGAGATCGAGACGCCGTAGGAACTAGAATAATTGAAAACCTAGTTAAGATGTTGTAAATGCCTCCCCAGGGAAGGTCTGGTTTATTTGTGTTTTTCCGTCTAAACCGAGAGCTGAAAGAGAATCTTTTCACTAGGTTCTCGCTCCCTAATCCAAAGCGGGAATTCCGGATGTGCTGGAATCACCTAAATTATTACAGTTTTTGCGGTATCGATCTAGGCTTCTCTCGCCACTAACACCCCAAGCTCCGGGGATCCACCGCCACCGCACTTTTTAACAAATGAAGTAGCCTCAAGGATGGATGTCTCCTTGAACCGTGGCATATTTGTGAGAAATTTTATTGGTAATTTATAACTTGAAACCATTTGAGGACCCCAAACTTCAAATGAACTGGGTGATAGGGTGATATGTGAATAAGGGGGTTTTTCTGCCCAGTCATAGAGTCACACTCGCTTGATTGAGATTTCTTGATGGGATCAGAAGTTAGCCAAAAGAAAGGGCCAAATAGCCGAACATATATAGAGAACATCAGTGACCTCATCCTTCATGAGAAGGAACCTGTTTCCCATTTTCACCCCATAACGCATCATGAGTTCCAACCCGGTATACGCCTCAAAACTTGAAGAGTGTAAAGATGCTTGGCATAAGAAAATAGTGGCAGAATAATTAAGACCCGACCAATCATGTCTCGCCACCACATGAGATGCAACCCAATTACGGTAGAAGGAATGATATAGGAAATAAAGACATGCGACAAACCCATTGTTTGTGGACAATGGAAGACAATAACAATAAATTCAACACCTGTTGTTGGAATATGCGGATATCATATTACTGTATTAATGCTAGTATCGTGAAGCTCACAATGCTTGGCAGGCGAGCTGGTGAACTTGCGTTGAGAGGTCTGTGGGACAGCTACAATAGGGGTGCTCGGGCATATAGCAACGCCCCCAACCATAGTTAATTAAGCAATTCTTCCATTGCATTTTCCTCTCTTACTTGTCGATATCTCTCCTAGGATTTCAACACCTCTTGTGATAACTGTACCGAGTAACACTCTATGACTTTTTGCTTATCTCTATGCCTATTTCTAGGCCTCACTTCTCTTTTCTTCTTCCTTTTTCTTTTTCAATCCCCTTTCCGTTTCTCATAAGCAATATAAAAACACCTGCTCACTTAGGTCTCTGCTCTCTGTCACAATACCACCCAACTGAACTAAATGAATGAACGAGTGATATGTGACAAAGGGCAGTTTTTTTGGGGGTCATATAATCGCACTCGACCGATTAGAGTTCCTCAAAAATTAGGGGGTTTGCGCAGAAAGGCCTGGCGGCGTTAACACAAGGTAATGCCAAATTTTGGCCACTTGCTTCCTTGATTCCACCCGGTCGAGGTATAAAAACCCCAAAATCAGACCTGAAATTGAGGCTCCTAAATGCCAACGTCCGCTACACTTCTATATCTTCATGAGGGTATGATTTTGTAGCTGCTGCTTAGGAACGGTTTTAAGAAGATTGGTTTCAAGATACTTGGTAATTGGGCACCGTACGGCCCGTTGAAGGGGCTGTGTCTAAGAGGCCCAACGTTTGTCGGGGCTCTCATGGGGTTTGTAATGCTAGCGGAAAGTTCTAGTGACACTATTGATAGTCCCCACCCAGGCTAGGCTGTGCACACTCTGTAATACCTGTATTGACATCGAGGTCACTTCGTCCCAATCTTTAATTTGCGCCCATGTACTCACGCCGAGAATAAGTCCTGAGACAACGGGGGCAACCATAATCCCCCGCACAATTCACCGATCACGATAACCACAATAGCTTTTGCAATCGCAACCACAACGGTAATATCTATTGATATTAAGGCCTCTATATTAGAGTATCTCCTTCTCTCTAGGAGCCCGGAATTTAGTAATAGAACCTCTCATTCTGGCTTTGGCATCAACTTGAGTCATTACAGTATTCCTAGAGTTGGGTGTCCTGGGGTCCAATCTTCTTTTATTATGGGGAATTACGGTTGCGTTCGTTGTCTCAAGATTTATTCTCGGTGCGAGCACAAGAAGACAAAGATAGAGTGGCCCCACTCCTATTACTGGTATTAGGCGAAAGGGTAGTCTGACCAATCATTGATTTTTGCCTTGTTTCCTTTAATTCTATATCTCCGCGCAAACCTAAGAGAGCTTTTGGTGTGTAGTTCTCGGAGTACAATGCATTAAAAAAAAAAATTCTTCTCTCCTGTTCCCTAAATTTTACCGAAGTCCTATAGTGACTAGACCAAAGTCTTGGTGATGCTAAGTTATCACCGACTAAGCAATCCAACCAAATTGAAGATGCACTCCGCTTCATGTATCATGGAGAGTCTCATAGACTAACCTAAACAGCGGCAGCGCGGGCTAATAATGCTGCTGAACAAGAATTCTATCATACTGCCACTAATTCCTGCCACAAGCCTAAGCTAGTATGATAGGATGAAATAACCAGTGCGGGGATCGACTCTGAAGATCACTCACCCCCGTCCCCCTACCCTAAGCCAATTGAAGACACCTTGCTTGAGTTCAAGGGCTCCAGCAGCAGACAGTTTTGGTATTCGGGGAGGACTGAAAAAGATGAGTGAGGGGCTCCCAGTGCAGAATTACCAAATGGTTTGTTCAAGAAGCTCCACCACTTTATGCCTTGCAGGGTTACCTGTCTGGTTGATCTAATGAAATGCGGGGCATCGTGCATGGACAAAATTAACCGAACATAAAAGATCCATGGCAGCCGAATGCTCCCTAGCACCCTGTACTTTGACCCCGCCTAAAGAAATTGCTTTAGCCTGACTAAAACCAAACTGTTTGGACCTCTTTTGATTTAAGATACCAGGAGTCGTATTCCCTACCATTAGGCCAAATACTCTTTTTTGTTTTTATTTTTGTTATCACTATGGTACCGGTAGGGTTTGTAGGGGAGTGGTGTTTGTCATAAACAAAGTTTTTCCTCTTCGTTGATGTTCTGCTAGTTTTGTCCACGCACAATACCGGTACTATCACTTGTATTATTATCTTATTCTCTCACTCCTAATTTTTAATGTATCGTCAAGTTTAATCCGATGTCTCTCGCACCAGTACAGTACCGGTACTCGAGTATAGTACTCAGGCGCAAAATAAATCATGGTGCCGATCAACGAAGAAATAAACCGAAATCTAAGGCTCGTTGCATCATAACTTATTTTGTGTGGGAGTCTGTATTGAGTTTACATATAATACTAAGTTAAGGAGAGCGGGCATAGCAAGACTTTTGCTCATGACTGTACCGTCAGGATGGCAATCTGATGTGTGCGAGCGAGCCGAGCCTCTCTCTAATCCTAGTCCACAGCTGTCCACATCCACCCACGACTTATCATGCCGAACTCTAAACAACCTTCCCCAGATCACCGTGCCAAGGTTCCCACCACTTTGGGCGACGCTAAGCGGCCCTTGAAAGGAGGTGCACTCCGATCGCTTAGCGTCGTTCGAAATGGTGGGAACCTTGATACGGTTACCGGCCCCCATCGTAACGCAGCTAACTTAGGGTCAATGCAGGATCGACATCCTCCCTGCGCACGATTTTTCCTAAATCGCTTATGAACTACAGTCGCACCCCGCTGTCCCGGACTTCGCTCTCCCGGATCTTTCGCTGTCCCGGATAGATTTTGGAGATTTATTCAGGCTACATAGAAATACACCTCACTGTCCCGGATTTTGCACATTTTCCGGACCGGATGGAAATTTGAAATTTTTAACCCCTGCTCTCATAGAGAATATATTCACTGTCCCGGATTTCTCCCTTCTACTAGCCTAATTTGACCCCTCATAGCATATCAGAGCTGCTGAAACAAGGTCATTTCTCTTGCTCAACAGACTGGGAAAGCTTCGGCTCCAGGTAGGCAGTAGAGCTCATATTTTTGCAACAGTGTCAGGCCGAGTTTTCGTCATGTATGATATTTAGTTTTTTCCTCGCATAGATAAGCTTTGCAGGTGGCATCGTGAGAGCAGATTCTGGGTATTTAGTATCGACAGCTTTTGCCCTGATTTCACCTCATTTCTCTTGTCTTTTATTCTCTACTCTACCCCTCGTGTGAACCTTATATGGAATAGTTTCTAGTCTTTGATGAAAAAAGTATTTAAAAAAACTGAAAAGCGAGTGATAACTGAGTAGCAGCCATTTCACTCTCCCGGATGTTTCGCCGTCCCGGATGGTCTGTCCTGGATTTTGACCATCCGGGACAGCGAGGTGCGACTGTAGAGTTTAGTGAGTAGTGTTTGTTGTTTGCATCTCTTGGTCGAGAGTGCTGTTGAAGTGCCAGTTTTTCACCATGCAAGTGTTGAACCCCAAACCACTCGCCACGACTGTTTTTCTAAACTAGTCGGACGTATTGATCAAACATCCCTAGCCAACTAATATATACGGCAAAGCGTGCAAAGATACCATTGGTTTTATAATACTAAAAGGCACTTTTTACTGCGCGTGGAGGTAGGTGAATTAAGCGATTCGCAGATCCGCCCAACGAGTTAAGGTCAAGAACCGGGTCGTATTGTGATACTGAAGCAGATGCATGTGGAACCTGCCCTGCCAAAGATGAGCATTTTAAACAGCATGCACTCTCTTAATTTTACTCTCTAGGTTTCATAGCCCCTCCTGTAGGAAATAAAATAAACAGCATGCACTCTCTTAATTTTACTCTCTAGGTTTCATAGCCCCTCCTGTAGGAAATAAAATAAACAGATATGACAAGGCAAAGTAGTGCTCCGCTTGCTAGCAGTGCCGGGGAAGCCACTCGGTCATATTAATACCGCAGCACCCATTATGCGACCCTAGAAATTCTGAAAAAAAAAACCCTTCTGGATTTCTTGAACTCTGAAAGACTCAAAAACTTCGATCATACAAACAAACCTTTTTCAAAATGTCATCATCGCCCTCCAACTCCCACCACCCCCCACTATACGATGATGCAGATGACCCGTTGATATCAAAACCAGAAAAGTCGCCCAGGCCGCCGATATTGTTCAATAGTTGGGAGCAGTTCCAGTGGCACATGATCTCTCTCTCGGGAAGGTGCTTGACGACTGCTCTTTCCCTATCTTTTCTGATTTTGGGTCTTCTGATTTTTTCCCGGATAGGCCTCTTGTCACAGATGGAGCAGTATGGGCTGAATGCTATTACCATTCTACTTAGTGCTTTAGCGAGTTTGGGCCTTGGATCTATGCTAGGATATCTAGGGTCGATGCTAAGATGGCGTCTGCTTGCTAGGAAAAAGTATAAAATGCGAGATGTATGCGATGCCTATACACAACCAAAGCTCTGACCAAATTTTAATAGCTGAGATATAGATTGAATTACTGCTTGCCATGCCATCCCCTAGCGGCTCAGCAGCACTCCTTTATGCGCATTTTCGAGAACGGAGATTATCTCTGACAACCTTCATTGTCATGTTATATCTCTTCGTTAATATTACTGGAAGATTTAGTGTTGCCCTCTTTGGGTTAACCTACAACTTGCTAGACGACCCTAATTATATACCTCCTCTTCGTACCACGGACTGGACCTCTCCTGAGTGTAAGATATTACTTACGAATGATACGAATTTTAACGGGAGTCGTAAGAACTCCTCCTCCTGCGACAATATCTCGGTTTCACAGCAATTCTAACTGATCTCTCATGCAGGAGTATACTTAGATTTGGCTGAGCGTGGATTAGCTACACTTACTGAACGACTAGAGATTGAGTATAGTGATGCGCCCCTAGCCTTGGAGGGTGATAGATATAAAAAACTCGCTGTTAGCAATTCTTCTATCTGCAAAATTGGTGGCGGTGTGAAACTCGAATACAATCTAAGGGATTATAACGGAACACATCTAATACCATCGAACCATACTGTTTCCACTCAGACTAACTGTACTATATTCCGCCTTGACAGCCACAGGTACTGGAGGGACTATGACGGTAGTAGCCAATCTTTTGGGGGTATGTTTTACAAATCACATGGATGGTTCCCCCATGGAAGGTGTTATAAGGACTTTCATTAATTTTGGAAACAGAGTGGAAAGATGAGACAAACGAGGAGACAATCGCTAAAGTATTAAGGGGACTGGAAAGCATCTGGTGCTTGCCGCAGGAGGATTGGCGACAGGTTATTTGGGCAGCGCCACTACCAGTAGCCGGGAACTCAACTGGAGCCTCTGTGACTTGTAAGCAGTCCATCATCAACGTTTTAGTGATATTGTCAAGAAATAATATGTCATTCTCTAGATGTGATATATAACGAAACAGCCTGGGAATGCAACTCAACACTTTCGGAGTGGGAGGGGGAAGTCCGCTCTCCGAAACAGCTATTTGATTCTACCTCACTTTTTCTCTTACCAATTGCGAGAGAGGCGAATCTCGGCCAAGAGTTTTCATCTACCGTGTTCACTACCACAAAACGTTTCGTCGCTGCATACCTGAAAACGTATACTAGTACAAGAACCGCTGTATCTAAGTCCACAGCCAGCGCTCGTGTGAGGGGCCATCTCCCGCGGGCGACCCTAGCCATAGGCCTTCGTGCTCAATTAGCTCGAGCCAAAAATACCACCATGCTCTGGACCGAAACTCACAGATTATATTCCACAACGTCCAAGATCGAAACAGTTACCAAGGATCCTATGAAGAAGGGCAGTATTGCCTCAGTAGCCTGCTACTGGATCCCTGACCCTCAAAGCTGGGCAGGCCTCTCCTTCGGCGTGCAAACTCTCAATTTTTACAAAGGTGGAGCAGTAGGCCCTGCTGATCAAAAGGAGTATTACAACAGGTATGTTGCTACCCTGGTAGCCCGCCTTCCAATCGCAGCAATAGCCTTCGGAAACGAAAAATGCCCCCGTATGCAGAAGGATCCTAAGGCCCACTCGAAAGAAGATGTCCAAACAACGCTTGTCGTGAACTGGGGTAGGGTTGCCATCGCAGCCGGCATGATAGTCGCCGGTCAGATACTTGCTATCGCTGTTGTTCTGTATTACTGCCGAAATGTGTATGTTAGGGAGGATGGTCACCTAGCTACTGCGGAACTGCTGAAGACGGTGTTGATCAAGATTGATGATGGGAGTGTAATGACAGGGGTGGAATTGGAGAATGCTTTAGACAAGGTCTTGGGGGGGCCCGTTAGATATGGTACTATCCCGGGCTCACAGGGAGATCGCCCGAGGGTAGCTTTGGGCCGCGAGGTGGATTATAACTTTCCCAAATTTCCCCAATTCCGAAAGCGCTCGGTTTTCCGGGGGTGAAATGGGGTGGTGCCGGTGCTGGTGGTAGTTTGGAAGCAGTTTATGGGACTTGGTTTATATGGAAGGCTATCTTGGATTGATAGGGTGGGGGGAGAACGAATTGGTCGTGCAGCAGATGGGTTAAGATGAATAATGTTTTCACTTGATATAAAATGGCGAGATGTGGCTGTCGATGGAGGAATTCATGGAATTTTATGAATTTAAATAAACCCCCTTTATATCTGAATTTTTTAGATAACATTATATGTGTATTCCTTCTTTGAAATTGGATAATTCCCTTCTTCAATCCATTTGTTTATGAAAATGATAGCAGCAAAGCACAGTGAACAAACATATTGATCTCTACCATCTATGCTTGTCCTCAGGTCCGTGACTAACTAGCATAGAAAATTCTCAAAGTGGGACTCTCCACTCAAACCTTTGCCACCCGGAGGTTAATAGTAACCAACCCTCTCATGTTCACATTGCACTTCCGCTATAACCACTAATTTAGATTGAGAAAAGCACACGATAGCAGTATACCGGGTTTCATATTGAAAGCAAACTTTCACCTCTCACCTCTGTCCCTCCAAATCTTGCGCCTACTATTAGAGTAAAGCAAGGGGAAGCGCTACACTTCGCACATCTGGGGGAAGTGATTAGTCTATGCTCGACATGTACTGTGTATACAAAAGTGCCCCAAGATAGAGGTTAGAACACCATGGGAACTAAAATAATTGAGAACATGACTAGGATTTTGGAAATTCCTCCCCTAAGGTCTGTTATACCTCATTACCTGGTTTTTTTCGCCTGCTCCTAGTACGTTGAAATAAAGTAGGGGCGGAAGCAAAACATTCAATACAGTTAGAAAGAATCCAAAATAAGCCTAGTTTTGGCCATAAAGGGTTAAGTGAAGGCGTTTTGTTGCGAATTTGAGACAGATTACAAATAAAACTCTTATTTCAAAGTACTAGCGGCAGGCGAAAAAAACCAGGTAATGCGGCATTTGTCTTTTTTTGTCTAAACTGAGGGTTGAAAGAGAATATCTTCGCTAAGTTTCTCGCTCCCTAATTCAAGGCGGGAATTTTGAATGTACTGGAGTCACCTCAATTATTTGAGTTTTTGCGGTATCGATCTAGGCTTCTCTCCCAACTAGCACCCCAAGCTCCGGGGATCCATGCCACAGCACTTTCTAGCAAATATAGCCTCGAGGATAGATGTCTTCCTGAGTAGCGGCTTATTTGTGAGAAAATTTGTTGGTATTTCATAACTTGAAACCATTTCAGGACCCCAAACTTCAAATGAACTGAATGAGTGATAGGGCGATATGTGAATACTGGGGGGTTTTTGCTGCCCAGTCATAAAATCGCACTCGGCTGATTGAGATTTCTTGATGGGATCAGAAGTTAGTCAAAGGAGTTAGCCAAAAGAAAGGGTTAAATGGCCGAATATATATAGGGAACATCAGTCATCCTTCATGAGGAGGAACCTATTTCCCATTTTCACCCCAAAACGCATTATGAGTTCTAGCCCGGTATACGCCTCCAAACTTGAAGAGTGCAAAGATGCTTAGCATAAGAAAATAGCGGCCAAATAATTAATACCCAGCCAACGAGGTCTCACCGCCACATGAGATGCAACCCAATAGGACGGAATGATATAGGAAGGAAACAAATGCGACAAAGCCATTGTTTGCGGACAATGGAAGACAATAACAATAAATTCAACACCTCTTGTGATAACGATACCGAGTGGCGCTCTATGAGATTTTTGCTTATCTCTATGCCTATTTCTAGACCTCACTTCTCTTTTCTTCTCTTTTCTTTTTCAATCTCTTTTTCGTTTCTCATATGCAATATAAAAACACTTTCTCATTTAGGTCTCTGCTCTCTCCGTCACAATACCACCGAACAGGACTAAAGGAAAGACGGAGTGCCATCAGGATGGCAACCGGATGTATGCGAGCGGGCCGAGCCCCCCGATAATCCTAGTCCACAGCTGCCCACATCCACCCACGACTTTCGTGCCGAACTCTAAACAACCCTCCCCAGATCACCCTGCCAAGGTTCCCACCACTTTGGGCGACGCGGAGCGACCTTCAAAGCACGGTAGGTGGCGCTCCGATCGCTTAGCGTCGTTGGAAGCGATGAGAACCCTGACACGGTGACCTGTTTGCGGGGAGCTTGGCACACCCCGTCGTCACACAGCTAACTTAAGGTCGACATCCTCCCTACGCACGGTCTTTCCTAAATCTCTTATGAGCTAGAGTTCAGTGAGTAAGGCTTGTTGCTTGCCCCTCTCTTGGTCGAGAGTGCTGTCGAAGTGCAAGTTTTTCACTATGCAAGTGTTGAACTCAAACCACACCACGTCTGCTTTCCTAAACGAGTCGGATCGGATGTATTGATCAGACATCCCTAGCTGACCAATATATACAGCAAAGTGCGCAGAGATTCCATTGGTTATATAATTACTAAAGGGCACTTTTTACTGCACGTAGAGATAAGTGAATTAAGCGATTCACAGATCCGCCCAGCGAGTTAAGATCAAGAGCTGAGTCGTATTGTGATAATGAAGCAGATGCATGTGGAACTTGCCCTGCCAAAGATAAGCATTTTAAACAGCATGCACTCTCTTAATTTTAGGTTTCATAACCCCGCTTGTAGGGAATAAAATAAAAAAGATTTGAGAAGGCAGAGTAGTGCTCCGCTTGCTAGCAGTGCCACAAAAGCCAGCCGGTCATATTAATACTACAACGCCCATAATGTGGCCTTAGAAATCCTCATACAAGCGGATCTCAAAACCCCTCTTAATTTCTTGAACTCTGACAGACTCAAAAACTTCGATCATACAAATATTTTTCAAAATGTCATCATCACCCTCCGACTCCCGCCATCCGCCGCCATACGATGATGCGGATGACCCATTAATATCAAAACCGGAAAAGTCACCCAGGTCACCGGTATTGTTCGATAGTTGGGAGCAGTTCCAGTGGCACCTGATCTCTCTCTCTGGAAGATGCTTGACAACCGCTCTTTCCCTATCGTTGCTTATTGTGGGTCTCCATATCTTTTCTCGGATGGACGTCTTGTCAAAGTGGCAGCAATACGGGTTCAATACTATTACAATTCTACTCAGTGCCTTCGCGAGTTTGGGCCTTGGATCTATGTTAGGATATTTAGGGTCAATGCTAAGATGGCATCTGCTTGCTAGGAAAAAGTATAAAATGCAAGATGTATGCGATGTCTATTTCTAACTAAAGCTCTGACTAAATTTTAACGGCCGAGATACAGATCGAATTATTGCTTGCCATGCCATCCCCCAGCGGCTCGGCGGCACTCCTTTATGCGCATTTCCGAGAATGGAGATTGTCACTGACAACCTTCATTGTCATGTTATATCTCTTCGTTAATATTACTGGAAGATTTAGTGTTGCCCTCTTTGGCTTAACCTACAACTTGCTAGATGATCCTACTGATATACCTCCTCTTCGTACCACAAACTGGGCCTCCCCTTACTGTCAAGTATTACTTGCTAAGAATGCTACGGATTTTGAGGTGGCCAATGAGGAGGATCATAGTAAGAACTCCCCCTCCTACTAAAATATGTCGGTTTCATAGCAAGTTTAACTGATCCTTCATGTAGAATCATACTTAAATTTAGCTGAAGGTGGATTAGATAGACTTACTAATCTACCAAAGATTAAGTCCTATAGCGATACGACCCGGATCTTGGACGATGATACATTTGAAGACCTCGCTGTTGAGGGCTCGTATATCTACAAAATTGGTGACGGTGTGGGACTTTCATACAATCTCAATGATTTTGACGGGACAGATACAATATCATCGGAATGTACTGTTAACACCTGGGCTGACTGTACTATGTTCCGCCTTGATAGCCGTAGGTACTGGAGGGACTACGAAGGTAGTAAGCGATCTTCTGGGGGTATGTTATACGAATGACATGGATGGTTCACCAATGAAAGGTGTTATAAGGGCTTTCATTAATGTTGGGGATAGATTGGAAAGATGAGACAAACAGCGAGACAATCGCTAAAGTATTAAGGGTACTGGACAGAGAAAAGGCCTGGCCCCACCAGGATGCGGAACAGGTTACTTGGGCAGCGCCACTACCAGTAGCTGGGCAGTCAAGTAGAACCTCCGTGACTTGTAAGCAGTCAATCGTCAAAAACTTTAGCGATATTTTGAAGAGCTGATGTGTTATTCTCTAGATGTGGTATATAACGCAACAGCCTGGGAATGCAACTCAACCCTTTATATGAGTGGGCCCCCTCCTCCCACTCAGAAAGAGCTATTTAATTCTACCTCCCTTTTTCTCTTACCAATTGCGGGAGGGGCAAATATCAGCCAAGATTTTTCAGCTACGGTGTTCACTACCACAACAACAGCCGTTATTGCATACCTGAAAACATATACAACAAGCACTGTGTCTAAGTCCACAGCCCGCGCTCGTGTCAGGGACCAGAACCAAGATGGTCCCCCTCAGACGACCCCTGCCATAGGCATTCGTGGTAAAGCGGCTCGGGTCCAAACAACCACCAAGGTCTGGACGGAAACTCGCCCATCCTTTTCCACAGTGTCCAAGATCCAAACAGTCACTAAGGATCCTATAAGGAAGGGCCGTACCGCCTCAGTGGCCTTCATGTTATTCACTGAGCCTCAAAGCCGAGCAAGCCCCTCCTTCGGCGTGCAAACCCTCAATTTTTATAAAAACGGAACAACACCCCCCCCCGACCAAAAGGAGTATTACAATCGTTACGTCGCAGCCCTAGTAGCTCGCCTTCCTATTGCCGCAATTGCCTACGGAGACGTAATATGCCCCTATATGAAGAAGGATCCTAAGGCCGACTGGGAAGAATATGTCGAAACAACGCTGAAGGTTGAATGGAGCAGGGTTGCCGGTGCAGCGAGTGCCATAGTCGCCGGCCAGATACTTGCTATCGCAGTGGTTCTGTATTACTGCCGGAATGTTTATGTTCGGGAAGATAGTTTTCTAGCTACCGCGGAGCTGCTGAAGACGGTGTTGATCAAGATTGACAATGGGAGTGTAATGACAGGGGTGGAATTGGAAAATGCTTTGGACAAGGTCTTGGGGGGTCCCGTTAGATATGGTACTATCCCAGGCTCACGGGGAGATTACCCAAGGGTGGCTTTGGGCCGCGAGGTGGATTATAACTTTCCAGAATTTCCCCAATTCCGAAAGCGCTCGGTTTTCCGGTGGTGAAATTGGGTGGTGGCGGTGCTGGCGGTGGTTTGGAGGCAGTTTGTGGGACTTGGTTTATATGGAAGACTAAGATTGGTAGGGTGGGGGGAGAACGAATTAGTCGTGCAGCAGATGGGTTAAGATGAGTAATGTTTTCACTTGATGTATAATGAGATGTGGCTGTCGGCGGGGGGATTCATGGAATTTTTATTATTAAAATTTTAAACAACTCCCATTTATGTCTAAATTTTTAGATATGTGTATTCCTTCTTTGAAATTAAATAATTCCTTTCTTCAATCCATTTGTTCATGAAAATGACAGCAGCAAAACACAGTTGAATAAACATATTGAGCTCTAGCATCTATGCCTATCCTCGGGTCCGTGACTAACAGCCATAAGAAATACTAAAAGTTAGAACTCTCGACTTAAACCTTTTCTATAAACATGGACCAATCCCGGAGCTTAATATTATCCAATCTTCCTATATTCACATGTACTGGGTATACAAAAATACCGCAAGAAGGAAATTGGGATGCTGTGGGAATTGAAGTAGTTGGGAACCTAGTTAAGATGTTGGAAATGCCTCTCCTGGGAAGGTATGTTTTATTTGTGTTTTGCTGTCTAAACCGAGAGCTGAAAGAGAATCTTTTCGCTAGGTTCTCGCTCCCTAATCCAAGACGGGAATTTTGGATGTGCTAAAGTCGCCTCAATCATTCGAGTTCCTGCGGTATCGATCTAGGCTCCTCTCCCAACTAGCACCCCAAGCCCAAGGGATCCACCATGCCACCGCACTTTCTAGAAAATATAGCCTCGAGGAGGGATGTCTTCTTGAGCCGCGGCTTATTTGTGAGAAAATTTGTTGGTATTTCATAACTTGAAGCCATTTCAGGACCCCAAACTTCAAAGGACTGAATGGGTGATAGGGCGATATGTGAATACGGGGGGTTTTTGCTGCCCAGGCATAAAATCGCACTCGCCTGATCAAGATCTCTTGATGGGACCAGAAGTTAGCCAAAAGAAAGGGCCAAGTAGCCGAACATATATAGAGAACATTAGTGACCTCATCCTTCATGAGAAGGAACCTGTTTCCCATTTTCACCCGATAACGCATGATGAGTTCCAGCCTGGTATACGCCTCCAAACTTGAAGAGTGCAAAGATACTTGGCATAAGAAAACCGCGGCCGAATGATTAAGACCCAACCAATGATGTCTCACCGCCACATGAGATGCAACCCAATTTAAAGGAATGATATAGGAAATAAACACATGCAACAAAGCCATTGTTTGTAGACAATGGAAGACAATAGTAAATTCAACACCTCTTGTGATCACGGTATCGAGTGACACTCTACGACTTCTTGCTTGTCTCAATGCCTATTTCTAAACCTCACTTTCTTCTCCTTTTTCTTCTCCTTTTTCTTTTTCCACCTCCTTTTCGTTTCTCAAAAGCAATATAAAAACACCTGCTCGCTTAGTCCTCTGCTCTCTCCGTCACAATACCACCTAACTGAACTAAATGAATGGCCGAGTGATATGTGACCAAGGGCAGTTTTTTGTGGGGTCGTATAATCGCACTCGACCGATTAGAGTTCCTCAGACATTAGAGGGTTTGCGCAGGAAGCCCTAGGCGGTGTTAACACAAGTTAATGACAAATTTTGGCCACCTGCTTCTTTGATTCCACTTGGTCGCAGTGTTCGCAACGGGGCAGTCCGTCCGTCCTGAGGGTAGGACGAGGACGGACTACGAATCGTAGTCCGTCCAGTCATGGAGAGGATTTTGCCCGGGGCTAATGGCTGTAGGACGGGGGAAGACGCCGGGCCCCACAACCAGATTGCAGAGTGTCTCAGAGTGTGAGGCCAGACAGATCCCTGCCGATCCCCACAGATCCCCACAGATCCCCACCAATACCAGCAGGTCTCAACAGATCCCCACAGATGCCTGCAGGCCTGGACAGATCCCCACTCTTCTCCACCATTCAAGTAGAGAATCTGTAGTCCACCATAATCACTAATCGTCTTCAAATCTGGAAGCGAAGAAAACAACTACAGTTTGATCGTGACACACTGTAGAAGGAAAGATGGAAGATGGAAGAACCGTAATCTGGGTCACTATGCCCTGTTTAGACTTTATCTACAAACAGGCATGATGATATCACAATTGAAGACGATGTGAGGTTGAGTTTTCCTAAAAGCCGTTTCCAGTAAGAGTTGACATTATTCAAGGGCCGCTTCAATGGGGCCATCTTGGCCTTTACGGTACATATCATGAAGATGTTAAATCATATTCTTCGTCGATAAATCCGAAATAAAAATAGAAAAGAGAAAGAATGTGAATCCCTCCTTAGGTTAAATTTCCAAATAAGGAGTACTATCGACCGGTTCTCATAGCTTAATGGTAAAGAGACCGGTCACTACTAGCCCTTACAGGGAAGGTCGGGAGTTCGACTCCTGGCCGGGGTGGATGTAGCAAGCAGGCCTTTAATAAATAAAAGGTAAAGTAAGCCCTGGCGAACCACCTTTTTGCCATCAGGGCTGTCAAGCTTTTTTGCCCTAATATATCTCTTTAAAGGTTTATGGAAACCTTGGGGAGTGATGATGGTCAATGAGTACAGTGAAGACAGGAATTCAATTGCACACGATGCCCAATTTTTTCAACGTCCGTCTCCATACCCCTGTTCAACAGCTATCGTTTTACGTCACGTGAGTGGGATTGGCCTGGTGGGGCAGATATTTGTTTTAAATTATTAGAACTCTTGAAGGATAGATAGGCCCCTCATATTCAAGACTATTTAAATTTTGCCGTTCTTCGCCTATTTGTGCCTACTATGCTCGAACTGATTATTATTCGAAAAGTGCAAAAGTGAGTGATCAACAATGAAGGAAGACTTACAGATCCCCACGGCCCTTATCAGGGGATCTGCAGTCCACTACCGTCCCCTGTGGTCCTTTTATTGGAATGGCATATTAGTGTCTCACCTTGTGGGGCCTATGGTCCTTGCTCAACCCTGCAGTCCTAAAATGTCCCAGGACGGGATGGAGTAAAAATTGTCGTCCGGTCCGGTCCAGTCTTCTTGGCAGTTTCCCCGTGTGGCCGCCCGGGCCCCCAGACCGTTGCGAACTCTGCTTGGTCGAGGTGTAAAGACCAAAATCAGACCTGAAATTGAGGGCCCTAAATCTTAATGTCCGCTACACTTCTATATCTTCTTGAGGGTATCATTTTGTAGCTATGCCGCTTGAGAATTATTTTAAAAAGGGTGGTTTCAAGGCACTTGCGAATTTGACACTAGATGACCTATCGAAAGGGCCGGGCCTAAGAAGCCCAACATTTGTCGGGGTCTCATGCGGCCTGGAATGCTATCGGCAACTTTTACTAACATTATTGTTAGCCCTAGCCTAGGCCAAGCTGCACAAAATCTTCAATATAATACCTGTATTGACATCAAGGTCACTGCGCCCCAACCTTTAATATACGCCCATGTACAAGAAGACAAATATAGAGTGGCTCGACTCCTGTTACTGGTATTAGGCAAGAGAGTAGTCTGACCAATCATTTGATTTTTGCTTTGTTTCCTTTAATTCTATATCCCTGCGCAAATCTACGAGAGCTTTTTGTTTGTAGTTCTCGGAGTACCATACATTAAAAATAATTTCTTTTCTACTCTCCTGTTCCCTACCAGAGTCATACAGTGACTAGACTAAAGTCTTGGTGATGCTAAGTCATCACTGGCTAAGCAATCCAACCAAATTGAAGATGCACTCCGCTTCATGTCGCTAGTCCCATAGACTGCCTCTCTAGCCACCCGGATACCCTCCACACCCGGACAGATGCTGATTGGTGGGTTTTGTATGAGGAAACGGGCAGCAGTCATTCTAATCGCCACAGTTGATCCAATCAAACAAAGAAAACCACTCGAAAATTTCTTATTTAGGTATAGCTGTCCGGGTGAGGGTGGTGTCCGGGTAGCTAGGGGGCAGTCTAATTTGAACAGCTGTAGTGTGGGCTAATAATGCTGCCGAACAAGAATTCAGTGATACTGCCACTAATTCCTGCCACAAGCCTCAGCTAATAGCATGAAATACAGTAACCGGTCTGAAAATTGATTTTGAAGATCACTCATCCCGTCCCCCTACCCTTAGCCAATTGAAGACACCTGGCTTGAGTTCAAGGTGCTTAGGTAGCAGACATTTTTGGTATTCGGGGAGGACTGAAAAAGATGGGTGAGCGGCTCCCAGTGCAGAATTATCAGATAGTTTTTTCAAGAAACTCCGCCACTTTATGCCTTGCAGGGTTACCAGTCTGGTTGATCCAATGAAATACAAGATATCGTGCATGGACAAAATTAATCGAGCATAAAAGATGCATGGCAGCTGAATGCTCCCTAGCACCCTGCACTTCAGCTTCTTTTGGTTTGAGATACTAGGCGTCGTATTCTCTACCGTTAGGCCAAATGCTCTTTTTTATTTTTATTTTTGTTATCAGTATGGTACCGGTAAGGCTGGTAGGGGAGTGGTGTTTGTCATATGTAACTAATGTTTTTCCTCTTCGTTGATGTTCGGTTAATTTTGTCCAGGCACAATATGATACTAGAAAGACTATTGGAGGTTGCTACTATCACTTATATTATTATCTTAATATCTCATTCCTAATGTTTAATGTATCGTTAAGTTTAATCCGATGTTTCTTGTACTGAGTACTAATTAGTACAGTACCGTACTCCGGCGCAAAATAAATTACCGTAAAAACTCAAATATAAGAGAAATGTGCTAGGACGTTGGAGCTCTAGGACGTTGGAGTTGCCTCTCTTCGTAAGGCGCCTCGTATATTCCTTTTGTTTTGTCTCAGCTGGGGCTGAGTTTGCGGTTTTCCCATTGCGTAGCTCAGAAGGGAAATTCCAACGTAGTAGCACATTTCTCTTCTATTTGACTTCTCACGGTACGATCGACGAAGAAGTAAAAATCTGGGGCTCGTTGCATCATAGCTTATTTTGTCTAATATATACTGTCAGGCAGCATTTCGTATTTCGCTGGCTGCTGATTAGTCAAGGCCCTCTATCCCTAGCCCTGACACTTTTGCAGAGCAACCGGTTTGCCCCAGGTGAGCGTGCATGGCAAGACTTTTGCCTCATGACTGTACTCGTACCGTCAGGATAGCAACCTGATGTGTGCGAGCGAGCAGCGCCTCTCCTTAATCCTAGTTCACAGCTGCTCACATCCACCCACGACTTACAGTACCAGTACAGTTATAATACCGTATCATGCCAAACCCTCCCCAGATCACGGTGCCAAGGTTCCCACTTCGGGCGACGCTAAGCGACCTTCGAAGTACCGCATTAACTGGTTATTCGGAATGGCGCTATTGCCAAAGTACTCGAGTAGAGAGAAAAGCGAGTTGCCACCAACATGGCTCTGTGGATACTCAGCCTCACCAAGGAATCACTCAACCTTCTTGTGACAGCAATTACCAACACCGGAGATTTTGGAATAGTGAGTAGAATTTTGAACCAATGAGCCATCAGGTTATGGCGAATACAGAAAATTAACCAAGATTAATCGGTCACTTGGCTATCACTCGCTGTCATTTTTATATTCGCTTGCCTTGCCACCCCCCGTGTTAACGCCATTCCGAAGAACAAGTTAATGCGGTACTGCAGGTGGCGCTCCGATCGCTTAGCGTCGTTCGAAGTGATGGGAACCTTGACACGGTTACCGGTATGCGGGAAGGCTTGACATACCCCCCCATTGTACGAGTACAGCAAAAGAGTGACGGCGCCCCGGTGAATAAACCAAAGTTAGAAGTCAGAAGTCCTAAGCCTTGGCAGCTATGCCCAAGGCAACGCTTGAGAAACGCAAGATATACGTAATGACTCAATAGCAAGACCGTTAAGGAGTTTTCTTTCCTCTCAAATATTCGCCAAGAGCTCCAACCTCCAACTTCCAACTTTTATTTTTACGCAGGGCGCCGTCACTCTAAAGTGTGCAAAGATTCCATTGGTTATATAATACTAAAAAACATTTTTTACTGCACGTAGAGGTTAGTGAATTAAATGATTCACAGATTCGCCTGACAAGTTAGGATCAACATGCACTCTCTTAATTTTACTCTCTAGGTTTCATAGCCCGCCTGTAGGAATTAAAATAAAAATATTTGACAAGGCAGTGTAGTGCTCTGCTTGCGAGCAGTGCCGGAGAAGCCAGTCGGTCATATTAATACTGCGACACCCATTATGTTGTCCTAGAAATTCTCCTACCGAAGATCTATAAAACTCTTCTTCTTGATTTCTTGAACTCTGACAGACTCAAAAACTTCGATCATACAAATATTTTTCAAAATGTCATCACCGCCCTCCGACTCCCACCACCCCCCGCTATACGATGATGCGGATGACCCATTGATATCAAAACCGGAAAAGTCGCCCAGGCCGCCGATATTGTTCGATAGTTGGGAGCAGTTCCAGTGGCACTTGATCTCTCTCTCAGGGAGATGCTTGACAACCGCTCTTTCCCTATCGTTGCTTATTTTGGGTCTCCTGATCTTTTCCCAGGTGGGCGTCTTGGAAAAGTGGCAGCAATATGGGTTCAATACTATTACAATTCTACTCAGTGCTTTCGCGAGTTTGGGCATTGGGTCTATGTTAGGATATTTAGGGTCAATGCTAAGATGGCGTCTGCTTGCTAGGAAAAAGTATAAAATGCAAGATGTATGTGATGCCCATTTCTAACTAAAGCTCTGGCCAAATTTTAACGGTTGAGATATAGATTGAATTACTGCTTGCCATGCCATCCCCCAGCGGCTCAGCAGCACTCCTTTATGCGCATTTTCGAGAACGGAGATTCTCTCTGACAACCTTCATTGTCATGTTATATCTCTTCGTTAATATCACTGGGAGATTTAGTGTTGCCTTCTTTGGGTTAACCTACAACCTGCTAAATGACCCTAATGATATACCTCCTCTTCGTGTCACAAATTGGGTTTCCCCTGACTGTAAGGTATTACTTACTAAGAATGCTAGCAATTTTGAGGTGGCCAAAGGAGAACTTAGTAGGAAATCCCCCTCTTATGACAGTTTCTCGGTTTCACGGCAATTTTAACTGATCCTTCACGCAGGATCATACTTAGATTTGGCTGAAGGTGGATTAGCTACACTTACGAAACGGCCAGAGATTGAGTTTAATATTAGTCTGCCCCAGACTTTGAACGATGATACATATGAAGACCTTGCTGTTCAAAACTCAACTCACTACAAAATTGGTGGCGGTGTGGGATTCGAATACAATCTAAGGGATTATAATGGAACGCATCTAATACCATCGAACCATACTGTTTACACCAGGGCTGAATGTACTATGTTCCGCCTTGACGGCAGTAAGTACTGGAGGGACTATGAGGGTAATAACCAATCTAGGAGTATGTTATACAAATCGCATGAACCGTTCATTCATGGAAGGTGTTATAAGGGTTTGCATTAATTTTGGAAACAGATTGGAAAGATGAGGCAAACGGGGAACCGGTTGCCGATGTATTAAGGGTACTGTACCGCAAACATGCCTGGCCCCAGCAGGGCAAGGAACAAGTCACTTGGGCAGCGCCAATACCTGTGGCCGGAAATTCAACTAGCACCTCGGTGACTTGTAAGCAGTCAATCGTCAAAATTTACCGATATTTTGAAGAGCTGATGTGTTATTCTCTAGATGTGGTATATGGCGAAACAGCCTGGGAATGCAACTCAACCCTTTTTGAGTGGGAGGAGGGAGCTCCCCCTCAGAAAGGGCTGTTTGATTCTGCCTCGCTTTTTCTCTTACCAATCGCGAGAGGAGTAAATCTTGGCCAAGAATTTTCAACTACCGTTTATACTACCACAGCAAGAGCCGTTATTGCATCCCTGAAAACATATACAACAAGCGCTATGTCTAAGTCCACAGCCCGCGCTCGTGCCAGGGGCCAGAACCAGGACGATCTCCCTCGGGCGACCCCGGCCATAGGCATCCGTGCTCAAGCGGCTCGAGTACAAACCACCACCAGGGTTTGGACCAGAACTAGCACATCGTTTTCCACAGTCTCCAGGATCCGAACAGTCACCAAGGATCCTCCAAGGAAGGGGCGTACCGCCTCAGTGGCCTACCAGACGTTCACCGAGCCCCAAAGCCGAACAAGCCCCTCCGTCGGCCTACACACCCTCAATTTTTACAAAAATGGAACATCACTTTCTCCCGATCAAAAGCAGTATTACAACCATTACGTCGCGACCCTAGTAGCCCGCCTTCCTATTGCCGCAATTGGCTTCGGAAACCAATTATGCCCCCGTATACAGAAGGATCCTAAGGCCCTCCAGAAGGAAGAAGTCAAAACAACTCTGAAGGTTGAATGGGGTAGTGTTGTTGGCGCAGCGAGCGCCATAGTCGCTAGTCAGATACTCGCCATCGTAGTTGTTTTGTACTACTGCCGGAATGTCTATGTTCGGGAAGATAGTTTTCTAGCTACCGCGGAGCTGCTGAAGACGGTGTTGATCAAGATTGAGGACGGGAGTATGATGGCTGGGGTGGAATTGGAGAATGCCGTTGACAAGATTCTGGGAGGTCCCGTTAGTTATGGTACAATCCCGGGCTCGCAGGGAGATTACCCAAGGGTGGCTTTGGGGCGTCAGGTGGAATATAACTTTCCCGAATTTCCCCAATTCCGAAAGCGGTCGATTTTCCGATGGTGAAAGGGGGTGGTCCTGGAGGTGGTCTGATGGCAGTTTTTGGGGTTTGGTTCACATAGAAGGCTATTTTGGACGGATGGGATGGACAAAGAACAGAATGGCTGTGCAGTAATGGGTTTCGGATTGGTAATGTTTCACGAGATATGAAATGACGAGTGGTGGTGGTGGTGGAATGAGGCATTCATGGAATTGTGGCTGTTCAAATACCGATTTATATCTGAAGGTTTAGATGTCTGCAGATACATTTTCCTTTTAAATTCACTAATTCCCTTCTTCAATATTCCCTTCTTTCAAAATATCCAGTTGTTCCTGAAAATGGTGACATGAAATCACAGTAAACAACCAAATTAAGCTCTAGTATCTATGAGGGTCCTCGAGTTTATCACTAACAAGCGAAGGAAATTCGCGCAGTTGAGAATCTCCACCAAAACATTAGCCACCAATCCGAGGGAATCCTAAGGGTCAATATTAACTAATCTTCCCATATTCAAATAATATCTCGTTGATTTTGAAGGTGCACTCTTACCTCTCACCCCTATCCCAAAATTCTGCGCCCAATACTCGCAATGTCGATGCGTTTTTTTAAAAAGACTTTTATTGCATACCCCCCAAATCCAAGCAAAAGGGCCAAATTTTGATGGTATGCAATAGCAGTCTTTTTTAAAAACGCTTCAGCACCGTGAGTACTAGAGCAGAGCAATCCGAAGGGCCACACTTCATGTATCTGGAGAAAAAAACCGGTGTACTCTCGGCATGTGCTATGTATGGAAAAATACTGCAAGATTAAATCAGAATACTGCAAGAGCGGGGGGATTTTGATTGGGCCTTGATTATTCGGCGGCCATTTTGGATAAGCCAGGCATCTATACTCTCTACTCAAGTTTGGAGGCGCATACTGAGGAAAAACTTATGATGCGTTACGGACTGAAAATAGGAAGCAGGTTTCTTCGCATGAAGGATGGGGTCACTAATTTCCTCTATATATTTTCGGCCATTGAGCATTTTCTTCTGGTCGATTGTAAGCAAGAAATGACATTTCGAGTTGAAGTTGCGCTAAAAATAAAAAAAACTTATCGTTCCGCTTCGCGCATTTAAGCTTATTCCAACACTCCCTGAAATCCGAAGTAGACCCTTGTAGCATCTCGTGTTGCTATCATAAATCACGGCAGCGCAACAAGAACCAAGGCTAATATATACAGGTTTCCTAGTCTCGCGCAGCTTTCGGAATTTCACGATCCTAATATTTCATACCTATTCCTATACCAGCCCGCCCTTCGGATATTCTTGACATTCCTCTATTCTTGCGATACGGATCATTTCCATAGCAACACTCATACCAATACAGGTACCAACCTGTTCTATTAGGGCTACAATGTGCTCCGGACAGCCCCCGGACACACTGTTTCTTTTGTCGGAAAGCAATAAGGAAGTGATTATTTTTTTGGGGACGTCCTGTAAGAGAATACTGCACTGTATTTGCATCGGGTAGCGCTGATTCGTGAAAGTTGGTGAGAGTGTTCCCAGTCGTCCAGTCCGTCTTTTTGGGGATGCTAGGACAGACTACGCCCGGGAAGGTTAGGACCGGACATACTCTAGGGGACTATAGTCCTAGCGGTTGGACTTCTGGTATTATACTAGCTGAAGTTGAAATCATGCACCTCCGAACCAATCATATAGCATCATGAGACATCATTCGTGCCGCCCCCCGCCGTCTTCCATCATTTCCTGCCGTCCCCCCCCCTATCCTAAACACACATATCTCACCCTGTAAGGCCCGCCGTCCGGCTTAAGGACGGCCATCCTGCAATTTCACCGCCCTGGACGGACTATAGAAAACCGTCTTGTCCCGTCCAGGGCTCTTAGCAGTCCCCCCGCGAAGTCCCCGGGCAATTGAGAACACTAGTTAGTAGACTAGAAAGCAGAAAAGAAGCCATGTGCCAAATAATTGCCATTAAACTCTCCGAATTTACTCCCCATTAATCTACCTCTACTATCACACTTATATTATCTATCTTTAAGATCTTAATTAAATTGAACTAGCTGCCGTTGTATGGCGTCTGGTAATCTATCAATTGTGTTCTTACTTGGGGTCGCATCGACCAATCAAAATATCTGTCACATGACGATCTCGGCTACAACTTAAAGACTCAGTGAGGCATATCTCGTCAGACCCAATGCTCCCTAATTCCAATGTCTATTCCAGCTCTCTTTAACAACCATTGAGGCACTAGAAATTGATCTAGCTAACAACCTAAGGACATGAGGATGCTTGTCCGTAGTATCAGATGTGAGGTATTTAGGGTAAAATTTGCAGGTGATAACGGAGTTATATTTCTAGTTTATAGAATGTCAGAATTTGAAGTAGGTGCTGAAAATAGCAGCGAAAGCTAGTGGGAAGTGCGAATGCTGCTTTAGCATCTAGTAGGAGGACGAAAATAATGGAGGTAAAAGAATCGCTCAGAGCAGTTAGTGGTCGGAGGTGTTGAGGTGTGGGTTTTTCATTTGCATCTTCGCCAAAGGAAAGTATGATTTATGGACTTTCAGGTCTACAAGAACGAGTACCATAAGTAGGGCACTAAAACGATTTAGGAATAGTGGGAACCTATAAAATATTTTACTCAAATTGCAGTGGCGCAGATCAATGGGTCCCGGTGTTTAATTTGCATCCAAGTACTTGTGCGATGCGGAAGGGGTATCGCTAGTGCTCGCAATGGTCCGAAAGCCCTGCGTGGGGGCCAAAGGGACTGGGTGTGCTGTACACTCTTAACTCTAACCCTAAACCCTTAGCGTCCTTCATATAGGCTGCGATTTCCCTATTCTTCAGTTCAATTTTCTTCTCCTGGCGTTGTCCTATTGCCTCAAGTACTGGAGAAACCTTTCGCGCTCCTTTTGAGTGATTTCGAATAACCCCTGCAAGCGTTTGTAGGGTTCGCAGGGGCTTAGATCCTAAGGGGCCCCGCCGCGGGATTGCTAAGAGCACCAGACGGAACTAAGCTGTCTAAGGATCCGTCCAGGGCAGCGAAATCCCAGGGCAGCCGGGGGAGATGCTGGATACCTGGGGACGGTGGTGGTGGGATGAGTGATATTTCATGATTTTAGCTCTGCTATCTCTACTCCAAAACCTGGTTAAACAAATGAAATGAATGACCGGTGTAGGGATCTCGGAGTCTGGTTTGTGGGTTACCTTCTGCTCGGGGGTGAACCTTTCGGCGCTATCTGCTGCTTATTAATGACAAGCTTAGACTCATTCCGGGATCCAGGGGGCATTGCTGGATTAGTAACCTTATCCCTAACTCTATAGGATGAGAGGTACCCATTGATATAGGGTGTCCAAATTAAATTGGTTCACAAGCGATGAATAAATAGAATCGTGTGAGACACCTTTTAGTCCCATAATATAGGGGACAGATAGGGGAGAGGGTGAGTGCCCGAGGATAATTGTCAGAGTTTGTTGCGTGCGGGACGCTCGGGCCCACAATCTATCAGTCTCTTCGACTGTCGTGCATAGGGCGTCCTCTCACCCAAAAATGACGGGCTGGACAGTAGGGAACACTGTCAAAGAAGACTTATGTGGGGGTAGCAGCCGGTCTATAGCGCGGATACTGACTTTATTAGTAAATCCATCCGCCCCCCATTGAGCATATTGAATAGCCAGCCATGAGGCTGCAGCCTATAGAGAATGGTGGATATTACCCACGGAGATGATGGTCGAGTGCGGGGGGAAATAGACTCTAGTTCAGATTAGCAAGCGCGGATTGTTCAAGTGCATTGTGAGGGAAGTTATCGGGTGACAGCAGTCGGCATGGCAACGCCTATGATAAAAAAGAAAAGAGGGAGAGAACCGGAAAACGGATAGCTTGGAGAAATATAACCCTAAGGACATTTCTTAAAAGTGAGCGAGTACCTACGAGAGCGGCTCAGTGCTATCAGGAACATCTGGCTATGTATCATAACTGTAATAATTGAACCACGCACTAAGACGTCAGAAATTCCCTCTCTTGGATAGGGGCGAGCGCACAGCCAAAACTGACCCCCTCAGCTTGGGCCTCAAACAGAAAAAAAAGAAAAAATTGCCAGACCTTACCAGCAAAGGCAACTCCAACGTTCTAGCGTGAGGTTCAATTATTCCAGTGAATACGGTAGCCGAGAGTATAATACCGCAAAAACTGGCAAGAACCCTCTAGCGCTGGTTACGTCCAAATAAGATTTTTACCCTAGCTTTGTCTCGAAATCGCAATGAGACGCCATACGCTAACTCTTTGTAGCCAGGACTAGGCCTTTCAAGGCTCTTATTTTGACCCAATCTTAAGTTTCACCTCAGCCTTAATATCTTATATCCCTACAGGAAGCATCCCAATCCAGGTACTCTATCCTACGGCGGTACAGTACTGTACCTCAGCCGCTTCTTATTTCAACGTACTTAGCGCTTGACGGTGCCAGTTCTTGCGGTATATTTCATCCCGTGGCCTTGCTGCGGCTTCAATGTCGTAATCATGCACGCCAAGAGTTAAGCGCGGTGCATAGCACCATCAACTTACGAGTAGAGCCACTGCAGGATCGACGCTGCCTCTCTTCGAGCATTTAGCTGAGAATTTACGAAACCTCCCCTAACACGTTGCCCCAGAAAATGAGAGTGAAACAAGATAAATCCTCCCCGCCACAGTTTTTTGTGAGCCTCTTATCAACCAGTGTTTAGCGAGTAGATTATATTGCCTATCCCTAACCTAGCCGAGGTTACGATGGAAGCGCATGTTTTTCAGCATCCAAGTGTTAAATCCCGATCCACTAGCCGCCTCTGTTTTCCTAAATGTGCCGGGTGTATTTATCTGATACCTTTAGAGCCTTTCCGGTCATATTCCCGAAAATAAATATGTTTGGCGGTCGTAGAATTTTTATGATACACCTTATCTTTTTGTCCCTAAGGCAACCTTCTAAGATCAGAACGCCTTACGGGGCATTTGGAAAGCGGGGATTTGCGAAAGCCGTAATTTGAAATCACAATTTGGGGCTAACTCTATGAGAAGGCTTTGAGACTCACTGGTATTTACAAGAAAACTACCTAGGGGCAGTGTTCCCAAACGTCCCGGGCGCCCCAAGCAGGGTGGGAAAGGACGCCCGGTCATGGCGTCTGTCTTCCATAAAGACTGCAGTCCTATGGGTTTATGGCCGGGCCCAGCAGTCTTATTGGAAACGGGATCTGCGGCCGTCATTTGAATGGATAGACGTCCCCTACAGGGCCCGGTCCTCAGCTGCAGGGCTTCGTCAACTGTAGAGCCCGGCCGTTATTTGCAGGGGCCAACCGTCACCTGCAGGGCCCTATAGTTTTTTTTCAAACCAACCTATAATAGATGGTCGCCCCATAAGCTGAGTGGTGGTTTTGTATGGCCCGTTGACAATATAACTGTGTGCCCCATTTCATATCGCGCATTTCTCCCCCATAGCATCGGAATAAAAGTGTTTCGTTTCTTTATTGCACAAACTTAGCACTCACTATATTTAAAATAGAGCACCAAATGAGACACCTATAGGGCCCGGCAGTCCGTCCCGGGCACAGGTTAGGACAGACTACAAGACGGGTATCCGTTCTGAGCACAGGTTAGGACGGACTGCGATACAAGACGTGCGTCCATCCCGTCCTAGGCGGAAGACGGACGGACCGGAAAGCAGGGATATATTTGACTGGTTAGCCTTGAATAACTGCCCCACAACTCCTCACTGAACCTTGTACCCCGCTGTTCACGACAAGAATCTCTACCTTCTCCTTTTAGCCCAAACCACAATGTCGTTTCAGAAAATACTAGATTTAAGAAATACCACGGTGTTTGTGCCGAACAATGACCGAATTAATTACAAAAATAGCACGAAAGATATGCCATGAAAATGGAAATACCATGGCATTTGGCATGCCGAACAAGGCCTTCCCCAACAAAAAGATACAGCAAGACGTCTGCAGCATTTTTTTATATTGAGTCAAATTTTTTACGGCATTTCCTTGTGAAGCTGGTAGAGGGTTTAGGACAAAAAGTGAAAAGTGAAAAAGGTGCCACCTGCTATAGTGCGAGAAGGGATAAGTGTCAAGCAGATCTACATGGTTTGCAACAGTATAGCCTACCCAATACTGGGCCAACTCAGGTAAAAAAACCTAGAAATGTGTGCAATCTAAGGCAGAACAAAAGTACGGTTTTTTTAATTGGTGGTAGGAGTAGGAGGAGCGATATCTGTTGCATCAGTGGGGCACCCAGTGGAAACCCCCCCCCCACGCCGTCAGAGAGATATGACAAACCACCCTTTTGGAGTTGTGAGAGATAGAAGCTATTAAAGTACGGGGACAAAGCTTTTCGTCCGGCGCGGCAACGGCAACCCCACTCCCACCATACATTTATTACCTATACAACCACAACTGCTTAGAATGAACTGAAAATCTATGTACATATCCAGTAGAT